>Ga0209208_10000394_pt1 | contig 55471 bp, 45 predicted proteins | sample S1TSphfallax_3_FD_187694 | JGI IMG/M metagenome (GOLD analysis project Ga0209208, IMG submission 187694) | Host-associated microbial communities from peat moss isolated from Minnesota, USA - S1T2_Fd - Sphagnum fallax MG (SPAdes) (version 2) | ecosystem: Host-associated > Plants > Peat moss >... | reverse complement strand
GTTCAACATTAGCTGGTGCTACAGTGGGTTCATTCACAGGAGGATCATTGGCTGATAAAATAGGTCGCCGACGCACATTCCAACTGGATGCCATTCCTCTTCTTATTGGCACCCTTCTGAGGTCATTTCTTTTGTCTTTTTCTTTTTTGTAGTACCTATGTCTTCATCCCAGAACTTCTGACCATGAAGAAGTTCATGATATCTTGAGTACAGCCATGCAGTTTTAAGAGCATTGTCATGCCATGTTTTTGTGTACAAGAAATAGTTTTAAAGTGCAGCAGTATGAGAGATTGAACACTGCCACAGTATTTGCCAACTGACCGATCTGTTGTAAAATCTGTGTGTGGAACAGTGCAAATGCTGCTGGTTTTCAGGCAATGGTTATAGGGCGGATCTTGGTGGGGTTTGGCATTGGTGTCTCATCTGGTGTGGTACCTCTGTACATCTCTGAGGTGAATATAATGTTGTCCAATCCACATTATGCATTTGCAGTTTCAAAGGCCAAAATGGAGAGCAGTTACATTTGCTAACACCTTTGATATTTGTACTGCTTCCTTCCTTCCTTGGCTGTCTAAGAGTGCAAAATATATGTGAGTGCTTTTCAGTTTTTGTAGTTGGACTGTATAGGTGGTGGTGTTGGTTTTGGTGTGCCTGACTGCAAATCTCATGTTTGCACATTGCAGGTCTCCCCTACAGAGATTCGTGGTGCTCTTGGATCAGTGAACCAACTGGCAATCTGTGTGGGCATCTTGTTAGCCCTCATAGCTGGCCTTCCTCTGGTTAACAATCCTGCCTGGTACTCAAACCCTATGACCAGCACCCAGTTTGTGAATACAACATAGAGGCATGCACCTTGTGCAAGCATGCATTGAGAATTATCTGTGTATGTAATTCTTAGAACTTAGTGAGGTCTGATGCCTGGTAGTTTTTGCTTCTGTGGGTGGGTGTTATTGCAGGTGGCGCAGCATGTTTGCAATTGCTACAGTCCCAGCTCTCCTGCTTTGTTTGGGCATGGCTTACTCTCCAGAAAGTCCACGGTGGCTTTACAAGGTGTGTAATTTCAGATTACGTAGGATGTGTCTTCTTCTCAACTGCAAATCATCAGTGCAGTCTCAGTAGTGGAGGTCTGATCACAAGCCAGATTTGATTGACAGAGCTATGCACAACTTATGATTTTTATGTGACTACAGAATATTGCAATGATTCAAGAGTGCTGATGTCTTTGCAGCAAGGAAGAATAGCTGAGGCAGAGACAGCGGCAAGGCGGCTTTGGGGAAAGGCAAAGCTGGAGACTGCTTTGGCAGACTTGAAGGAAAGCAACAGTGATGCTGGAGCATCTGAAGATGCTGGTTGGGGTGACCTTTTCAGCAGGCGTTATCGTAAAGGTACAAGAAGGCTCTTAGCCCCATTACAGAAGTACCTCTTCACTGTTTTCTTTGTTGTCAGTTACTTCTGAAGAACAAATTTGCAGAATCTGCCTGCATTTGCCTGTTTGGTTGCAATTTGATGTGTGTGTCTGGGAACAGTGGTGGGGGTAGGAATGTCCCTATTTCTATTTCAGCAGTTTGCTGGCATCAATGCTGTTGTCTACTTCTCAACCAATGTGTTCCGAAGTGCTGGCATTGCTTCCGATGTTGCAGCCAGCGCACTTGTTGGAGCTGCTAATGTTATTGGTACCATCTCCCACCTCACTTCAAATTCTTGTACAAAAAATTGTTGTGGTATACAAATATACTTGAGTTTTGCCACATTTTGTTTCTTAATAAAATCTCAAGCCTGTCTTCCTATAGAGCAAAGAATCTCTCATTCCAATCCCTATAAATCTCAGGTTTAGGCCAAAGATCTCATGTTTTCAATCTTTGTTTCCTCTCAGATGGAAAAGATTGTGCCCTTTCTGCTATTCAAGGCCTGACGTGTTGTTAGATCTGAAATCTCCAGAACCTCATCATTGGGTTATGTCTTGATTCTACCAGATTAAAGATCATAAGTATAAGAAGTTCTCAGAACTTAAGAAGACATTGCCTAGATTTTCAAGAGATCCTTTGTTGGTGGCTTATACACTAAATCAGTCTGTTAGCTTAATTCTACTTCTAGGGCAAATGGTTTTTGCAGTGTCTTGGATTTACCAACAACCCAAGAGTCAAAAAGTCTTTGGCATTAACAATCTGAACAAGCATTCTCAGCTGAAAAATGTACAAATCATGTCAATACTATCATTGCAGACAGTGGCAATTTGCCAGAGTGAACAGTCGGTTTTATAGGTTCTTATGGCTTTCTAGCTCAAATCAGTTTCTCATGGCTCATTTTGTGAGCTCAATTAGTCTTCTGAAGAGTAAAGGTTCCTCTTGGAAGTTTCAGAGGTTTGCCTAAGGAAGAAAGATTTGTGTCTGGTGTTGGGTGTTTGTATCTTTGGACTCTTCAAAATGGTCCTTTCAAAGGCTTCTTGATCCTAAAAGCAAAGCTTTTCAAAAGCCCACTTTTGTCATCTAGAGGAGCATCCCATTCAGTGTTGTTTCTCTCTTCTTATCCCTTACCTTATTTTGGGTCTTTTTCAGTTCCTTCTGGTTTTCGCATCTCTTTACGTTTCCCTTCTTCTCAGTTCCTTGGGAAAGCCAGGAACTGATGTAGTCAGTGAGGATGTAATGGTATCCGGTCAGCACCATACCTCTTGAAGTTGAAGGGTCACTGGACATGCATGAGATTGGTGCTAATTTTGCAACACTCCATTTTCTCTTTGTTTTCTCATGTTGGGGTCTCCTCTTTTTCTGTTTGCTGTTATGTTATTGAATTTGACAGGCACGGCAGTTGCATCATCACTGATGGACAAGCAGGGACGCAAGAAGCTATTGATGGCCAGTTTCTCAGGGATGGTAAGTCTTCTCATGATTGCAAATCCCTTTTTTCTACACAACTTGACATTAGATTTCAAATTCAAGTGAGTGTCTTTCTCTCAAGCTTTGCTACTGATTTCCTGCTACAATTTGCATATGATCTCCTGCTTGACACAAGAGGTGATGAGCTGTAACTGATGATTCCAATTGTATTGGATGGGTAATGTAGGCGGCTTCAATGCTGGTGCTTGCATTGGCATTATCATGGCGCTCATTGGAGGCTTATTCAGGCACTCTGGCAGTTCTTGGAACAGTCTCGTAAGTTCTGCTCATGATCATTCCTTTCTCTTTCTTGTAAAGGCCAGAGGGTCCTCTTGCTGGGGAACAACCCTTACGTCTCTGTGACATCCTGCTTGAACATGTATATGCATGCCACAGATGAGAATTCAGCTCCTGTGGGAATCAGAAAAGAAAATTACATTGTAGGGCTGGCAGGATAGAGTCAGAAAGTATCCTGCTGAGTTTGGATGGTTGTCTGGTGCAGATATGTGCTGGCATTCTCGTTGGGAGCAGGTCCAGTGCCTGGTCTTCTGTTGCCTGAGATCTTTGCCTCTAGAATCCGAGCCAAGGCTGTTGCCCTTTCTCTTGGAGTCCATTGGGTACACTTGACTGACTTCTCTTATTGAGTATCTGCAGTGAATCTCCTCTACTTCAGTGCTTGGCACCCAATTGGAGATACTTTTGGATTATTGTTGGAGTGATTCTCATGTAAACATTAACAATGAACAGTGCCGGTGTTGACAAGATTGGTTTGTTGTTGGTGCAGATCTCAAACTTCATGATAGGACTTTTCTTCTTGAATGTGGTAAAGAGATTTGGAGTAAGCAGTGTCTACTTGGGGTTCTCAGCAGTATGTGTAGCAGCTGTTTTGTATATTGCAAACAATGTGGTGGAAACCAAGGGTCGTTCATTGGAAGAAATTGAGCGGGAGCTCAGCCCAGCTGTATAATAAAAACATCAGTCGAAATCTTTGCAAGGTCAACAACAGCAGCTGGACATGGTGTCTTCTTCCCAGTTGTAAAACAACAACAGCAGCTTGGTATCAGATTCTTGTGATTCAGTGCATGCACACACTGTTTGGATGCAAGTTCTGTTTCTTGTCTTGAGCATGCAGAAATCTTGACACTAGGATTGATGGAAAAAGGGTATATGATCAGATGGTTTGACTCTTTTTTAAAAGGCTTAGGGAATGAACAGGTGTGGCATGGTGCTGCAACCGGTGTTTTATTGTTGAAGAAGTAGTAGAGGTCTTCTGCATTTGATCACCAGAAGTAGGGAGAAGAACATGACATTCATCTCATGTTGTCAGGTAACATTCAGTTTGGATGAGCTTGGAAATACCTGGACAAGACCTGTGGCAGCACAGAGAGAAATGACATTTACAGTGGATTCAATCACTGGGTAGTTGCAAATCTCTGTAATGACAGTGCACTTCTTTTGGAGATTTGCAATTAAGGGGTCATCTTTTTTTGAACATAAGTTGTATTCCTCTTTCCATGTTTCGGTGCTCTAATTGTTACATTGATGAAGTCTGGCGGGTAGTCATAGCAGCTGTACATGATGAAGGTGATGGTGGTCTCAGACTTCATGATCAACTCTCATAGGGCTTGAGAGGTGACATTCTCTCGCACCCCCTCCTTCCATGATCATGTTTCCAGGCTTCACATTTGAAGCATTTCAAAGGTGAAATCATCTTGCTGCAAACAAAATGAATGGCAATAACAAGAGGTTTTAGATGACTGTATTCAACAATTATGCCATGAGAATTGATAGATTGTCAGAACATCTTCAACAGCTCTGCAATGCCAATGGATGGATTGTCACTGGAATGTGATCAAGAACGACAACTTCAACAAGTGTGTGATGACAAATTGATAGATTGGGTTGTCACCACAAACATGATCAACAATGACTATATCTTCAACTAGTGTGAGATGATGAAAACCAATAGATTGTCACAACAAACATGGTTCCCTCGATTATTAGGTCATGAAATGGACAAAGGGGAGCATACTTTTCCAATCTCTCAAGCCAACCTTAAATTTGAAGCCTTCAATGCTCTTCAATTGCATCGAGCACTTCTTTCACTTCTAATGAAAGGGGAAAATTTGTGGGACCCCTTCTTCCCATTGTGGGTAACATTTTTCAAATCCTTCAACATGAAGGGCACTTGTGAAAAATCACATAATTTGAAAGAATATCAAAAGATGTGAAAGATGGTAGTGTCCATGAAACTATGTAATTATTAACAAATGTTTTGTATGCTTGAAAAATATGTGGTTTTTTTCATATTGATTCATTTTTGAAAATAAAGGGCTTAGGAGATATGAAGCTTTTGTTGAGCCCTAAACCCCTAAGAACTTAAGCCCTTCTCACACTCGTTTTATTTCTATTTGAAGCCTCCATTAGAAATTTGGTCTAACTCTCTACTCATTCATGAATGCAATTACAAATCCACTCATTGGATTCAATATTTACACAATAAATTTTCTTTAAAACTTTTGGTAGAATTTTCAACCAAAATCAAACAAGTGATGAAAATTTAAATACATGGAAGTTATAATAAGTCACTACTACTAGTACCATTTTGAAAGCTCTCGAAAAGCTCAATATAACAACCCTAATAGAAAACAATGAAAATATATATTTAAATATTTAAATTTTCATTATTCGTCTCCACATGATATTCGAAAAATGACAAATAAATTTCGACTTATATGTAGTGACTAGATAATATATTGCCCAAACAAGGTCATATTGCTTTGTATTTGCATGAAGGACAAAAAAAAATTCTCAAAAGAGTCTTCAATTAGGGAAACTTTGATGCTCACTCTTTTCAGTGTGAATAGGGTAAATTTCTGGAGTAACCTTTTTCACACGGGCCCTTCAAAATATAAAGGCCTGGAATGATTCTCAGCCAAAGCACAACAACCTTGACTTTGACTTTTTTTTGCTGTCAAAAAATCCCAAGACTTTGACCAAGGAATGTGCTCTCCCTTGGATTCCCTGGGTAGGTTGTAAAGTAGCGTAGGTAGGTCATAAAGTAGAGTAGGTAGGTAGGTAGGTAGGAAATGCCTGGAATTGACCCTACCAATTATCAAGTCAATGGAGTGTAGAGAATCGAAGACAGATAGATTGTGTTTTAGCTGGCAATCCCTGTTCACACTTGACTTGGATTCAAAGGCCGTTCGTTCCTTTCTTCCCACGTGTACCAATCACCATTCCCCAATCTAGGGTTTCCCAAAAGACGCGGAACAAGAAGCAGCGCACAGAGAGAGAGAGAGAGAGAGAGAGAGAGAAGAGCGGGACTTCTCGTGAGCTTGCTTTTGTTCCTTATTGTTGTTGCGGGTAGTTTGCGGGCGCTCGAGGCTTCGAAAGCTGCAGCTAGAAGTGTCTTCAGAAACTGAGAAGCGAGAGAAAGAGAAAGAGAGAGAGAGAGAGAATTTTTTTTTTCCCTCTCTTGCTTGGTTTGTTTTTTGTTTCCAGAAAGAAATAGTGGCCAGCACGATGTAATCCTTGGTTCTCTTCGGGAGGCCGTCTGCGGACGTGCTGTGTGTTCCTTGCTGCAATAGAAGTTTTTTTTTGCTGCAACAATCTTCCACACCGAATTTACATCCGATTACGATTTCTATTCTCCTCTTTTTCTCTCTTTTCTCTCTTTTTTCTCGCGCGCGAAACAAAAGTCTCAGGTTCGTTCCTCTGCTCTCTTTTTTTTCGGACCTCTGAGAGATGTAAGATCGAAAGTTCTGCGAAATTCGAGAGGTGTTTTTGCTGCCATGAACGTGCCTCTTTTGGTTCATAGGGATTGATTCTCTTCTGGTTTTTGTTTTGTGTTCTCTTTGTCTGCCTGTTTGTGTCTGTGTTTGTGTTCCAGAGAAGTCGTCTTTCTCCAATTGATTACATGTTGTTTTTCATTTCTTCTCTTCTGTCGGACTCTTGTTCTTTCCTTTAGGGGGAACTATGACTGCTTGCCATGCCTTCTGTCTGCTGCTGGTTTGTTTTGCGATGCTGTACTTCAGAACCCTAAAAAGCATTGAATTTTTTTTAACTAATTATTTCACCCTTCTTTTATGATTTATGGTGCTGATTTGTTTTTGCGATGCCACACTCCAGAACCCTAAAAAGCTCTGAGAATTTGTTTACGAAATTGTTTCAACCTTTTTTTTTTGGTTACTTACGGTGTTGGAAGCTTCTTTTTTTTGTTGTGAGCAGGACATGGGAGCAGCAACAATGAATATGTCTTCTCTAAGGAAGGTACCGCTATTTTTGCAAGCACAATATGCTTCTTCAACAGAGCACATCTCAGAAGAGTTTGATTTCTCTGATGTGTTTGGGCCAGTACCTTTGTCTGTCCCTCTTGCACCTGGTACTGAGGTTGAGGATACTGCCAGAGATCCACCAGTGATCTACAGTCGATCACACTCTCTTGTCGGTCCCTCTCCACGGCCCATTCTTACCAGGCCACAAGGTAAACCTATCTGGGATGATCCTGAGCATGTGCCTGTCCCAGAAGAGGAAATTCAAATGCCATTTTCTTCTTCCAATCAGGAGAGTGATCAGCTGCCCATTCTCGAGGTTATGAATCTTGCCCTCAGTGACTCTGGTGACAGTGGAAGTGAGAGGGGTGTTGAAGAGCTCAATGATGATGTACAGAAACCCTCAGAGAGTGAAGGGGTGGACAAGCTGGGGCCTCAGGATTTTGAACGTCTCAGGGTGGTGGGTCAAGGGGCATTTGGGAAAGTTTTCCAGGTTCAGAAGAAGGGAACTACTGAAATCTATGCCATGAAGGTGATGAGGAAGGACAAGATCATGGAGAGGAATCATGGTGACTATATGAAGGCAGAGCGTGACATTCTTACAAAAGTGGTTCATCCCTTCATTGTCCAGCTTCGTTATTCCTTCCAGGTATGGAATAACAGTGCTTTCTACTGCTGTGTCAAGTTCTTCTTCACTGGAAATGTAGTGTCTGACATGTGTGTGTGTTGACACTTGTCATGTGCATGCTGTTGTGCAGACAAAATCCAAGTTATATTTGATCCTTGACTTCATCAATGGGGGCCATCTTTTTTTCCAGCTTTATCGTCAGGGCACTTTTAGGTGGGTTTGCCTGCATGCTAGCCCTTCTCCATTTAAATGTCATCTCTTTATTGCAAGAAATACCTCGATGATAATAAAGATAGGTTGCACAAAAATGGAAGTGCTAGGAAGTGTTATAGGTCTCATAGCATCTCTTTGATTGTTGCAGTGAAGACCTGGCACGCATGTATACTGCAGAGATTGTGTGTGCAGTTGCACACCTTCACAAGAATGGTATCATTCATCGTGACCTGAAGCCTGAAAACATCCTTCTTGATGCTGAAGGCCATGTAAGTGGTCTCTGATTTCTTGATAGTCGACTCTCATGCCATAAGTCTGCTATGGACATTTCAGCTTGTCATGGTTTGTTGGGTGTTTGCAAATGCCCAGTATGCAACAGGAAAAATAAGAAACTTTCCTAAAGACTAGAACTAAAGCCTTGAGACTTACCTGAAAGCATTTTGTTACAGGTGAGGCTCACAGATTTTGGGTTAGCAAAGGAGGTCGATGACAACAGTCCTTCAAACTCTTTATGTGGTACTATGGAATACATGGTAAGTCAGCATATTAACCAATTATAGGACAAACCAAACAATGGTTAATTATTGCAATCTCATCATGACCATCATCTGAACATCAGACCTGAAAATTTGCAAAATGCAGTTGGTGTGAGTGTTCTTCAATAGCAACTTTAGTAATATTTTAAAGCTCATGCATTCTCATGTACATTCAGGCACCTGAGATTGTGCTGGCAAAGGGCCATGGGAAAGCTGCTGACTGGTGGTCTGTCGGTATCCTGCTCTATGAAATGCTTACAGGACAGGTATGCCAAGTATTGCATTGGTATTTCCTGCAGGGTGTCAGTCTTTTGCCAGTAGGTTTGTCCTTCCTATGCCAAGACTTGTCAACTTATGTGTGCAGTGCCATTGGTTCCAGTGCTGATGTGAAATTCTATCATCTTCATGGTTGTAGCCACCCTTTGCGCACAACAACAGGCAGAAGTTGCAGCAGAAAATCATCAAGGACAAGATCAAGCTTCCATCATACCTCAGTAACGAAGCTAATGCTCTCCTAAAAGGGGTGAGTGTGGACCCTGGTTCATATTTCTGAAGAGAAAAGCATGACAATTCTTTCTTTATAAACCTGAACACGTGCTGCATTGATTCTTGCTTGCATTTGTTCGCTCTGCCCTGAGGCACCAGACTACCCATCGGTGTAGCATTTTAGGTAAAATGTTAGCTTGAACTTGGAACCAATTGGTGGATGACAGTTGGAGACCTAGCTATACTCTTTAGGCTGTGTTATTGTATCAAATTCATTTTGCAGCCATAATACCTATGTTATTATTATGGTCAATCATTTCTTATGCATTTGTTTGAACTTCCTGCAAAGGGCACAGAGCTCCATTACATGATGAGCGGCTTGTTTCCATCTCCCTATTTTTCATTTTCAGAGAGTGCTCACTTTTCTCTTTATGTGTTTGTTTGTTGACTACAGCTGTTGCAAAAGGATCCAAGTAGGCGGTTGGGAAGTGCACCAAATGGCAGTGAGGATCTGAAGCAGCAGAAATGGTTCAAGGTGATCAACTGGCGCAAGCTGGAGGCACGTCAAGTTACACCGAAATTTCTCCCTGCTGTCAATGGAAAGCAATGCACAGCCAACTTTGATGAGATGTGGACAAAACTACCAACAGATGATTCACCTGCCTCCACACCCAAATCAGTAGATGATGATTTCTTCCGTGGTTACACCTATGTAGCACCCAATACGTGGCTGGCATAAAGAAATGTACTCTCTTCTCTTGAAATCAGCTGTCAGGGCCTCTGAATTGTATCCTAGTAGTGGAATGGTAGAGGTATGAATTGACCACAATTGTGGAATCATTTTTGCTCACATTGCCCTTTGATATTGGGTCATATGGCCAGATTTTCTTCACCAAGTAAATCAATAGCTTTGATATAAAGCCCTAGACCCTCAAATCACATTTCAGACCGCAAAGCAATCGCTTGCAGCTTACAAACAATGTAGACATTATTACAATTTGTTGTCTAGGAGAATAGGATACGGGTTTGGGTTACTTGTCGATACTTTTGATGTATATGTGTTGTCTTTCATAACGCCTGTCTACTGGTGTTGTATTTTGTTGAAATTTATGGATCTCAACACTAAAGGGTTCAAGGGTTCAAGATTTTGGGTATTGAGAAGTAGTGAACACCCTTCCAAGTTCTTGGTAGCTTTTTGTTGACATTTATTTGCTTGAGCTCAAGTTGAAGCCCCCGGTTGTGATCACATGATTTCCCTTGTGTTTTCCCATCTATTGCATCAATGTTATACCTGCAATTTTTGGAACTCTATTATATAAAAAATGAGAAAAACAAGTTGACATGACATTTTTTGCTCAATGGAACCCAATCGATACATATGATCCTTTATGTTACAAAAATTCTCTGGAGTGTAAACATTACATGGCGTAACATACATCACATGATGGTTAAATGTATATATTGGTGTCTTCTAGGCCCACTTTACAAAGGGAGCCATGAGATCTTTTTTTATTGGCCTTGCCTACCAAGGCAAGAGGCATATTGTTGTGTTTAGATTCATTATAGAGTTATAGTAGCTTAAGGGATTTCTATAGGCCCCTAGGTAATAATAATAATAATAATAATAATAATAGGTCCATTTATTTTTATACTAGGATTTTTGAAAGATGAGATTAGTTATAGAGTTATAATATCTTGAAGGATTTTTGTTTCTTTTTTTAGAGGATTTTTTGAAGATTGGGTTTTCTGGTGGGTTGCAATTCCCTAGCTAACTAACCATGGTGGTTAGCTCAGTTACTTTTTTTTCTTTCTACCTACCTACCTACCTACTAACAACCCACAAGCAGGTTGTTAGTAGGTAGGTAGTAAAAGCAGCCCTTAGCTATGTATAAAAAACCATCTACTTACCTCAAAGTTGCCTATTTTGCTACCTATCTGCTTATTATATTATATAATGAGACCTATTTTCCTACAGAATTGGTTATCAAGATGAAACCAAATATTAACTGAGTTGAGGTTCATCCACAAGTAAGTCCCGTTTGTGGTTAGTAAGAACCAAACTGGAACCGCCGGGTCTGATTCTCATCAAATCGGGTCCAGAATTGGAATGATGAGGTCCTGGGTTCAAATCTCTTAAAGGACCCCAAAAAACGAAAATCTGTCCAAATTTGACCAAGAAAAAAAAGGAAAAGAAAAGAGAGAGAGAGAGAGAGAGAGAGTAGGTACCTGGTACCTAGTGTAGAGTCATAAACAAATACCCTAATAAAGGAAGAATGCAGAATTGGAATTTGTTTGGTGCCTTTTTCGTGTGATTTTGTTCTTGGGGAGAAACCAAAAAAAAAGAGAGAAAAAAAAACAGATAGCACCAAAAACAGCATCACCTAGTTAGCAGCAAGCATCACAGATAGATAGCCATGATGGGGTGATGATGGTGAAGAAGAAGAAGATGGTGGTGGTGGTGGTGGTGGTGATGGAGATGGTGGGAAGAAGCAGATTGTGGATGTGAGAGGGAATTTTTTTTTTTTGTTTTTTTTTTGTTTTTGTTTGTGGGTGTTTGGGTTTGATGATGGCGAGAAGAGGATGCGTGTGTGGGTTCTGTGAAAATGTGAACCAACCTTCTGTTTGCACTTCTTGCATCAACCAAAGGTAAAGAGAAAGAAGAAATCGATTCCCCCCTCCCAGCAGCAGTAACAACAGCAGATGATGATGATGATGATGATGATTTTTCCAACTCTATTGGTTCTGTTCTTTCTTTTCTTTCTTCTTTATTGTGAAATTCAATCGCTCGAAAACTCGGCAGAAGAAGATTGCACAAACTTTAGAAGAAATATCGTATCATATCAACAAGAAGGGAAAAACGAAACATAAAAAATTGTGTAGGGTTTTGTTTGCCGACCCTTTACGAGTCCTTCCTTCTTCCTTCACTGCAAGGCTATGTCTGTCTCTGTCTCTCTGTGTCAAAGTGCACTTCCTTTGCAAGATTTTTAGATCAAAGGAATGGAGACTCTGCAAATGAGCAAAGAGCGTTGTTGTTTTGGCGAAGGAGGGCTTTAGGGTTAGGGTTTGGATTGGAGTTTTGAGGAGCTTGCTTTTGTTGGGTGGTCATGGTTTTTTGCGTGTTCAGGTTGATGGAAAAGTACAAATTGCTGAAACATTTGGCACATGACCGAGACCTGCTGCGGCGTCGCTTGGATGAGGAGCTCATTGCAAAGGTTAGCCCTAGCAGGTGTGAGTTTTGGTTGTTTGTGCTTTGTCTAGGGTTCCCTCATGGGAAATGACAGTGGACATGACCTTGGAAATTATGGTTCTCTATTTCTGCAATATTCGTTCTTTGGTCCAGCACCACATCAAACATGATAATTGGCACTACCGCTTTATACAATCTGGCTATGTTCAAAAAATTGGTTGGAGGATTGACAGAGGGAGGCAGAGTTGCAAGGGCACTGGCGAGTGGACCATCTGGAGCTCAGAAATGATTTGAGGGAGCGGCTGCGCCTCTGTAAAGAAGAGCTGGTTGAAGGTTGAAGCATTTTTCCATCCCTTGCTGCACCTAATTAGTTTCTTAGTCCCCTATCCTTAATCCTTTTTTGATATTCCCTTATGGGTTTTCTTGAGTTTATATTAGGGATGTGGTGTTTCTTGACTTTGCCTGTCAACAGGAAAGACAAAATGTGAGGAGCAACAACGAGATCTGGATGTGAAGATCAGCTTACTTTCTGAGGCATCTGCTAAGGTGGCAACAAAGAGGATGGAAAAGTTGACGCATTATTATCCTGATTTTATCAGGGCACAGTCTCTTGTGCATGTAAATTTTTCTCATCTGTCTCTTGTCATGTTTTATGCTCTTTGGCACTTATTTGTTAATTTTGTTTGCTTATGTTGGGTATTTGTATTGCTTCCATTTTCTTGTTACAAATGATTTTTATCTGTTCTGTCTTCCATTTTACAAGTCATGGTGTATATGATGCAAATCTGCAGAACATTTTGGATGCTAGCCTGATGTCTCTGTTATATATTTATGATAGGGCAGATGGCAGTGGCATCAGAGCTTTTCCAAAAACGACGGATAGTCATGCGACAGCTGTGCAAAATACTGCCACTGCGGCGCACCTCTGTGAGCCTCTGATCCCACTTTAGTCAGTAGATATCAGGATCTGAGGATGAGTTGTATGGGTAAATAATCCCTGTGGCCTGGCTTTGAGGTTAGGGTCAAGGAGAGCGGCGTGAGAAGTGGGCAGGGACCAGCTCCATACAATCACCTGTGCAAATCTGTGGTGCACGTTTGCCTGTTGGAGATGATCCCTTATCGACCCCAGCCCTAGAACTCGCAGCATCCCTGGGGTTGGTGCTTCTTCACTCCACACACTTGTGTAATAGTCGAATAACTTTTGGATGTGCTAAATGAAATGTTTTGAATTGAATCATTAACAGGGAAAATTGAATATTGTCCAATTTACAACTTGAAGAATTGATGAACAGTTATGGTGGTAAAAAGAGAAAGTAGCAGTACACAGAAATTTGCCAAGAATTTGTAGGAGAATGCAAAGTGGGTTTGATGCAAGTGAGCTAAGAGGTGCTGGCCTCTAGGACAGGAAGACTTATTTAAGAAGGATGGATGCTATTACAGATACATGGTACAGCTGGTGAACTTGGCAGCACGCTATTTGTCTGCTCCTCTACTTCACAATGCAGGATTTGCTGTAAGTCATTTTTTCTGATTTTATGTATTAGTTGTTTACTTATAACTTGGGCAGCTACCAAATGCTTCTGAGGGATCCTCTGGAGTTAAACTGTAACTCATTTGCAATGTGCTACAATTCTTGCTTAGGGTTTGGAAGGATTTCCAGTTTAACTAATGATCAGTACCTGAGCACTCAGGGATATTTGTAGATAGGTTGTGATGGGTATTACCCACATGTGTTGTTGTCTTTGCCTATGCAGGCTTCATCCTCTCGTGTCTGGCAACGGGCCAATTACACTGACTCACGACCAGCTTCTCGCAGGTAGTTCACATTTTCTGGCTATAAACCTGCTGGATTGTTAAGTTCCAAAGACTGTTGGCAGAGCTTCTTGAGCATGTCTTGGAGACCCTTGCAATGCTATCCACTTGTATTTCAGGTTTTAAACCCCAACTGTGACTGAAGCTTCTTGCTAATAAGTTGTGTAAAATCATTGTGATGGTTTTTGACAGTGAGGAATATCCACTATTTCTTCCAAGGCAAGGAGGGCGTGGTGGGTCTTCTGTTGATGACAACATTGAACTAAGTAGGAGTGCTGGTAGCAACCTTTGGTTCTCATCCATGGAGAGCCCAAGGTCTGACCCTCTAGGAAGCATGGGAACTTTGGTGAACTATGGAGGAGCTTCAAGCAGCACACGAGATATACACCCAGAAGTGCAACGTGGTATTCAGATTCTGCAGCGGAGTGTGGGCTGTATCTGCACCTATGGCTTTGGGATCCTGTCTTTGCCAGTTCCATCAGACTTGTCCACATTTGATGCCTTTTCAGAGCTCCTTTCCTCTCTCTCTTCCAAAGCAGCCCAAACAAGGTTCACAAATCTCCCTTGCTTTCTCCCTCCATGCCATACAGATGTTTCAAGGCTCTTCTTGATGACAGATTTTGGGGTCTTTGGTAACTAACTGTCCAGAGAAAACAATCAATCTGTCATTGTAGGTTTTTCTACACTGTTCATAAAGTCAGTCCTGATTTGTTGTCAATTGACTGTTGCAAAGATGTACTTGTTCAAAGGTAGAGAAATTAGAATGGAACACTGTCTCAGCAAGTGAGAATTTCTGTGACTAACAATTCTGCTGAACTCCACCATACTGAATCTGCAAAGAACCGCTGGTGTAGACTATGCCCAAGCCTCTCACTTGGTGCTCCTATATACTTTCTTGAGTTTCACTCCTTTTTGTGTCCTTCCTCTTGTTAGTTCAAGAATGGCTGATGATGCTCGTGACATTCTATGGAAAATGTTTACTGTGTTCAGGTCTAGCAGACGTAACCAACAGCCTAACAGCCGATTTGCTATTTCAGAAGGTCCACTAGCTTACATGGGAAGCAGCCTGCCAAACCCCTTGGACACAAGTCACAGCTATTTAGAAGCACTGGTAAATCATCACCTCCTTTTCTGTAACTTGAATAACTTCATCTCACACTTCTTGTGTGCTGATCTGAATTCAAATTTATCTTCCTACTTTTTGAAGTGTACAGGAGAATAGGGACAACTTTGGAGGCTTTGGATCTCACAGTTTTTTTTTTTTGGTTTTTCAGGACATTGGGTGAAATGTTTTTGCTATGAACTAATCTCTAATGGGTCTCTGCTTTTCCAGGGTCACAAGGCACTACTCAAAGGTAGGGTAACAAATTTCAACGACCTGTCTGAGTCAGGCACAAATTCAGAGCTTATGGAAGGGACAATTGCAAACCTGGCCGATAGCACAGTAGATGGGTGGGATATTGTGGAGCACCCAAGGTTGCCACCTCCTTCCCGCTCAGAAGATGTAGAGCACTGGACACGTGCTATGTTTATTGATGCCACCAAGTAGCAGTATTCTTCTTAGCAGCAGCTGCAAAGTTATGATGAAGCAATACCAATTATCATGTGAAGTCAATCATTGTACATAAGGTTTCAAAATTAATTCAATGCAGGTATTCATATTGTTGTCAAGAAAACTGCTGTCTTATCTCTAGCTCTCAGCTACTTCTGCTGGAATTTAATAAAAAGCCCTTAGGATCCAATTAACAGGATCAATTTACTTGAAACAGCTGTCTCCTCCAAGGCTTACACTTTGATAGTGGAATTCTTTGATTTGCTTGAAGCTTGTTAATGACTAGACCAGTGCAGGACTGCATCACCATGCTCTTCAAATTCACACTTGAGGAGCAGTAGAAGAAGCCCTGTAGCTGCTTAGCTGCAAAGGAAGAAATGGTGCAAGTACAAGGTTGCTTACTTGGGTGAGCAATCTAGATAACCCCCCCCCCCCACCATGGATGGAGAGAGAATGTGATTCACATTGTTCTAAAACTCCTTCCAGTTGTTTTTCGAGATTCTCTGCATGATCTTAAGGAGATGATTTTTTGGATATTCTGCTGAAGAATCAGCTCATCTCTTTGAACAGAAACCACCCTCCTTTTTTTGTTGTGTCAATGATGTTCACTGAACACACACACATATATCCAACAGACGAATTTCTTTTCATGGATATTGCTGATTGTGGGAACCTGAGCTATGGATCACTAGCCACAGAGAAGTGGCTCCCAGGTCACAGTGCTTTCTTCATCACATTCCTCTGACGAAGATGGGTCGGTCTCTGTCAATTTGTTTGCAGATGGAAGGCCTAAGGCTTGACCATGGAGTAAGGTAAGCACACTTGGCATGTTGAAGATATTCAATTCTTTGTCAGCACCTGCATGAAACTGTTGGCTTCAAATGAGGGTTATTGGTTGCCTGTGGTGACAGAACCCTTTGAGCCTGGTAAGGCATTGAGCTTCCCTAGACATTTGATGGCAGAGCTGTACCAGAGCTGCCAACTTGTTCCAAGTTACTACAGGAAACTGTCATGGATGGTGAAGAAGAAGTCAAGCTGGTTGTTGCTATGGTAGCCTACGAAGTCAAGTATATCCCTTGTAACTGCTTCCCTATTGGTCAAGTTAGCTTCCTTGCAACTTCTGCAGCAGTGGTGTGAAAGGACTGATCAGAGAGATGCAGGGGACAAGGGAGAGCTACAAGGGACATTGACCAGCTTCAGCTTGGCGCACTGCCATTGCATGGAGCCAGATCTATTGATGGAAAATCCTGAATGTAGCTAGCTGATCATGGATATACATACACTCATGGAAGCCACAAGCTGCTGCAACACCATGGGGCATAGAACATGAGAATGTGAATGCCTGCAGCTCATGAGCAGTGTAGTACTACTACTACACATTGTTGACAAATTTGCTTTTGCCTCTGGCTGCAATGACCACTCTTTCCTCAGTCACAACACCATGACAGTACTTGCAGCAGCAGCAGCAGCAGCAGCAGAGACAAAAAGCCCCAACTTTGCAGTTCCCTTCTCTTACATGCACTCAACTCATTCTCTCAACATACTCTGATGCATCCAGACTCATGGCTGATATCTGGAAATTTTCTCCTATTGAGAATGAACAGAAATGATTTTCAAATCTACAATAGTATATATATACAATTTGATCGACAATATCAATAGTAGTGTAGATCTACTTCCCAACAAAAGTATCCGGGGTTCTGTTTGAAGCTACTGTCAATTGCACATTGTGTAAGGACTCCAAGAGACAACGCATGAAAAGCTTTTTTGTGCAGCAAAAATACGCTTAAGCATTCTTTCAATGGCAAGCTACTCTTCTAACTATTTCAATCTGCAAGCTCCCCTCTCATGACTCCAAGCAGCTAAGCTCTGATCTAGGTGCCAACTACAGTTCCCCCTCAACTTCCATCAAGTACTCAACCAAAACCCCATCTTCATCAGCTTCCAGCTTCTCTCTCTCTCTCTCTCTCTCTCTCTATGGTCTTCATCAAATAGGCCCAGCTCCTAAGATCTCTCAGAGGCTAACTTTGTCCAGCAAGAGTAGTTAAAGAACAGACGGTTATGAAAAAGCTACTAACCACCCAACACTGGTCTCTTTAGCACTGTCTCTGTATCAACTGGTATTAGGGACCCTTGGCTTATTTTACATATTGTGGTGCATACCATGCAAGTTGTGCCAACATTATATGTGCACATCAGTGTTCTTTTTTCTGGCGAAAAATCACCAGATTTCTACTTTAAAAAAACCTTGGCTACAAATACAAAGGAAAAAAAAAAGGGAGTTTCTAATTTCAATCACCTAAAAGTGTAAAGTGGCGACCAAGAATAGCCAGATTTCAATAGATCGTCAACCTATATTCACCCCCTCAAACCCTAGATCCTTTTAGGGTGTCACCAAACTGCAAAAATGGAGGCTGTTGATGTCACCAACGAGCCACATGTCAACAATCGACATAGCCCGTATGCTCTAAACCCTAAATTGTCGTTGCCAGAGTTTCATGCAACAGTTGCATCCACTCGCCAAAACGTTTGTTCTCTTGTGTTTCTTCTCCTCACCAATCGACGACCCTCGTCATACACCATCGCCAATCAACTTTTTCTTGTGACACACCATTGCCATAGCTATAGAGTTATAGAGAGCCATTGTTTGAGGGTGTGCACTAGGCATCTAGTGTGCTTCAACATTGGGCATCAAATCTTTGTGTTCAATAATCGAGAAGTGGCATTTACATTCAAGTTCCACCTTAGTTCTAACAAACCTCCTACTGGCAAAAGGGAAGTACTTACTTCCTTTGCCTTAATAGCTTGCAATGTAATTTCTTGAAATATTTGGTGTGCTGCTATTTTGGTTGGTGTTAATTAGGGATTGTATAATTGTTGCGAGAACTAAGCTTGAGATTTTTTTCAAAGCCTATGTGGACAAAATCCTAAGGGCATCCATAACAACATCTATTGGATTTTAGATCAGCGCATTAAGGTTCCATGAGATTTATGATTGCTCAAACGCGTTATAGGACAACAACCGTAAGGAAGCTAAAGTATCCCAATTGAAGGAGGATCCGTTCAAGGGGTACTTCTATTCAATAATTCTACTCAAGGGGTTTGATTCTTGTACCCAACTTGAGATTCTTTTCAATTTGTAAGTATCTTTGGGTTCCGTTTGAAAGAGGTTGCAAATTAGTTTTATTCCTAAGAGTCCAATTACAATTCAACTAATTGTGGACATCATATATGTGTCATATCTAAACAAACATTATTGTTTCAAGCATTATTGTTTTTGACACGCTCCTAAACTCCTTGATAGACTCAAGTGTGAATCTGAAGCACAATGGAAGAGTAAGGAGTTAGGCACATTCTCTAATTCATAGCACTTTAGGGGTAGAGGAGCATGTTGAAGTTCGAGATGGGATGGGATTAGAAAGATTGACAAGTAATTTACTCACTCACACATGCTTGCACAAACCAAACAATAAGTTGGTTATTGCATAGTTAGAACATTTTGGTGCACGGACGAACCACGAGTAAACAAAGATTCACAAAATTCACCACGGCCCGGACTTGGGGGAAGCCACCACCTGCCCCCTTATAGTATATTTTGTGCATGGCCATGGGACCAACACCCAAATGTCATTTTGTTTCACAGCTAGGACTCCTACGACTTTGAGGGCCCACAACTTTGTGTGCAAACCTCTGATTTAAATGAGGTCTACAGAAAAGTTATAGCATTCGTCAAGAGCTTTCCAATGGTATATCGCATGCCACCTGCACGTAAGAAAATCAGGGCGATTCCCGACTTTTAGTGGTCGGGAGTCAAATACCAATTTAATTCCCGACCTTTCTTTTGGCCATAACTTGTGTTTCAAGTGTCCAAATGGGTCATGCAAGCCCATTTTAAACATCTACGTTTCAAGATCTTTCCAATGATATAAGGAACTCTTCAATCCAATGCGTTTTGACCCCTATAATTACTTTCTAAAAATTCGGAACTCTATCAAGACTCCAACTTCCAAAATGGGAGTTCAATTGGGAGTGTGAGGGTTCATTCCCTCACACTCTTCTACATCCCGGGAGCATGAGATGTGACTCCCGAGCTTCCTTTTGGCCCACACCCTTGCAAGCCCTTGCCTTGGTCGTGAGCCCAAAGCTAGGGTTGTGACAATTTCCAAGATTACATTTGCCATTTGAATGCATTGTTGTTTCCAGCACTATTATTTCCAATATTGCATCTACCATTTGAAGTTTATCATTTGGGTGGACTGTTTGCATCTACCAATTGAGGTCTACCATTTGGGTGCATTGTTTGCATGCGCCATTTAAGGTATGCCATTTGGGTGCATTGTTTACATTTGCCATTTGAGGTCTACCATTTGGATGCATTGTTGTTTCCAGCATTATTGTTTCTAAGAATGCATCTGCCATTTGAGTGCATTGTTGTTTCAAATTTGCAATAGAACATCAAATGTTGGACATCTTTGCTAAAGATCATTTACCTTTATTGTTGTAAAACTGTAACCTTAATGTTGGCATCCACAATCAAAGTTTTAGAAGATCAAATGTCCAAAGTCTGACAATCCAAAATCTATTAAGTTTCCACTTTAGGTTTAGGGTTTACAAATTAGAATTTCCATATTTGTTTTCTTTCTAAAAAGGCATTTGCCACTTGAGTTTATAAGTCCAAAGTCTTTTAGGTTTCCATTTTAGGGTTTACAAATTGCAGTTCTTGTATTTGTTTACTTTCCAAATTGTGTGCATCTACAATTTGAACCTAATAGTCCATAGTCTATCAAGTTTCCACTTTAGGTGTAGGGTTTGCAAATTGGGGTCACATGTATGTCTTCTTTCTAAAAAAACATCTGCCACTTGAGTCTAACATTCTAGAGTCTATCATGTTTCCACTTTAGGTTTAGGGTTTACAAATTAGAATTCCCATATTTGCTTTCTTTCCAAGATAACATCTACCAATTGAATCTATCAATCCAAAGTTGATCAAGTTTTCATTTAAATTTAAGGTTTTCAAATTGGAGTTCTCATATGTGTTTGCTTTCCAAACTGTGTGCATCTACCACTTGAGTTTGATAGTCTAGAGTATATTAGGTTTCCACTTTCGGTTTAAGGTTTGCAAACTGGAATCCCATATATATCTTATTTCCAAGAAAACATTTACCACTTAAGTCTATAAGTTTAGACTCTGTCAAATTTCCATTGAGTTTTAGGGTTTGCAAATTGGAATTCCCATATTTATTTCATTTACAAGAATGCATCTACCACCTAAGTCTAACATTCCACAATCTATTAGGTTTCCACTTGAAGTTTAGGGTTTGCAAATTTTATAATTCCCATATCTATTTTCCTAAACCCAAGAGTGCATCTGCCATTTGAGTATGATATTCCAAAGCCTATCAAATTTCCACTTTAGGTTTATTGTTTGCAAATTGGATTTTCCCATTTTTTTAGTTTATAACAATTTATTTATCACTTGAGTCTGAATTTCCAAAGTCTTTGTCAAGTTTCCACAATGCCTCTAGAACTTCCACAATCCTATAAATTCAAGTATTTCTCTAATAGGAACCATGCTATGGGTAGGCCTCTTCTAATTTTTGATCTTAATGTTGTTTCTTCTTTCTTCTTCTCATGGTCCTTAAGGGTCATCCCCTCAATTGCTTTCACCATGCAATTATAATCCTTCCAATGGAGATCATGATGATGATGTTATGTCTTTGGATGAGTCTAACCCCACTCCTAAAATAGATCTACATGTTATCCCATCTAAGTTGATAATCCAAAAAAATAATAATGATGTTTCTAGAAAATTTCAAGATTTTTGGGCTACAAAACCATTGTGGGCAAAGTTCTATTTAGGCTCAAATGGTAGCTTGCACACTGTCAAATATAGGATCTACAATGAGGTGGAAGGGAAGGATAAAATATTTGCTACTAAGTGGGATTCGCTCTGTAAGCATGCAAGTCAAAAGGAAGTTGAAAGGAACAATGGAACTAATGTGAAAATGGGGGATTGATATCATTCTAAATATTGTAGGCATGCCACAAACTATAACTTACTTGCTTCTTGCAGACATGGAAGTGTTGCTACCCAACTTGCAAATGGAGTGGCAAAAGAAAATCGAAGAAAGGTTGTCCAATTTGCCATTGTCCTACATTTGCTACAACTAGGTTGTCCCATGCAAGAATATGAAGCAATTAGGCCATTGTACAAATTCTTGGCAGTGCCAGAAAATAACATAACTTTGGTTGGACAAGGAAGAATTCATGCATCAGGGAGTGATGAGGGCAACTAGGGGAGTAGTGGGGGTTGATCGATATGTTGTTCTAAGTTATGATGAAGTTTTTACAATTCACAACCAATCTTGGTTGTCTATTCATTGTTATGTGTTGCAAAATTGGGTAAGGATTTCAATTCTCATTTCTTTGGATAGAGTGCTTACAGGTTCAGGTAGTGATAATTTGACCAAGGTCATTATGGAGGCGTTGACAATTGGTGGGGAATTGCCAAGAGATTAGATTGCCCAAAAGCTCATATATTTTGGGGCAAATGGTGTTAATGTTTTTTAGGGCACAAAAAATGGTGTTACAAAATAGATTCTTGACACCTATGCCCCTCATTTTATTGGGGTGCATTGCATGGCCCATCAAACTAATTTGGTTGTCCAAACATTGTCGGGACTACCTTTGGTGGTGTGGATTGAAAGTTTGTTGCAATGTTTGTACTCTTATTTTGCCCACTAACCTAAGAGGCATTTGGAGTTCACTAAGATTGTGGAACTCATGGCAACAAAGGGGAACAAAATTCTTCGAAATGTGAAGACAAGGTGGATTCAATGTTGAGCTTTACTAAAAAAATTATGGCAAAATACAAAACTCTACTTGTGAAAATGGCTTTGGACAACCTTACAAACCAACAAGTTATGTTGAATTATGAACACCTTTGTGACATCCATATTTTTCTTGGACTTGCTTGCATTTTTCCCTTGCTAGAATTTGTGCATGCTCTAATCAAATTTGCACAATATAGATATGTGTTTGTGTGTGATTTGGTGGCAACCATCAAGGTTTGTCAAGGCGATGTTTATAACATGTATTATGATTAGACTTCCAAGTTCACTGTTGATAGCTTTTGGGCTTTCAAATTGTTATTGGAGTTGAAGCATGAGAATATTCACATGTGTTGGATAGTTTATGCAAAATCTAGAATTCCACATTTGGCCTTTGAATTGAATGGTTAGCAAGTTTGGGCAATTCATTGGGATTTGGAGACTGTGGTGCCTTTTATGGTAACAAATGATGTCTTTGTTGTTGTTGAATCATTGGTGAAAAACTAATCCAAGGGTAAACCTTATAACTTTCTACCTTTTAGCCTTTTGCCCTTAATTTTTTTTATAATTTTTTGATTTTTTTTCACCATCATGTAGGTAGTAAGTCTATGGTTTTGTTTATTTTGATAGGTGTTGATGAAGCTTTGGTTTGAAAGCTTGAAATTAGGTTTCTAGCCCATGGTGTCATGGATGTTATTGGCATTATGTATCCTTAGTATTGGATGCAGCCGGAATGTGATGCAACATTTTTCAAACACCTTCAAGTAATTAAATTAGCTTTCTGCTTGGGCAAAACCCACAAGGTGGATGACCAAGATAGGATTGTGGGTGAATTACTAAATGCTAGTGACCTTGATTGCCAACAAGGCATGTTCAAGCTCACAATGAAGTCAAATGAAGTAGTGTGTATGGCACCTCTTTTTTACTTGAACCCTTTAACCAAAATGTGGTGCCTTGTGACAACATTTCAAATATTCTCTTTAGTTTCTTAGGATATGTGAAATTGGTTGAATTGGTGATGGTGCAAATAGTTGGCAGTGTGAAAGATGAGAGATGTTTCTTTACTTTGGTTTTTATGAAGTCAAAATTTTGGAATAGGCTTATTACCCACCTACCACTTGTTGTGGGCATGTTTGCACAACAATTTTATACTTTGCAGAATTTCCCATATGCAAACTGTATTGAGTAGCGGCGAAGAGCTCGCCATTGATATTGTTATGATGGTTAAGCAATATGCCTTTTGCATTTTTTGGGCAAATTTTTGCAAAGGTGGATATGTATTGCTACAAAATTGAATGGTTGTTTTGTGAGCCATGAAATTTTCTTTCCATGGTGTTAGCATTTTCTACCCTCTTCTCATAATGCAGTGCCATGGGTTTAAATTTCTACTTGTTGTATTTAGGTACTAACTTGTGAGTTTGTAGGTCATTTGTGTTGGAATGGCCAATTATAGGGGTTCAATTCCCCCACAAGTGCTTGTGTTTGTTAGAACTTAGTATGATGTGCTTTGCAAAAAAAATGTTTGGACTTTACAATGTGTGTACAGTATGCACTTCATAGTGTTTACTCACATGCCTTAAATTTTATTATTGGGAAAAGTAGTTGCCAGATGTAAACAAAAAAATTTCCCTCGTCGCCCAAAACACTCCAAATATAATAACAAAATAATTTTTAAAAACTCTAATTTAGTTTTAAAAATAGCCATATTTTTTCTCCTTTAAAACTAAAAGAAAGGCCATAGACTTCACCTTCACAATAATGTGGTAGCCACTAGGAGATAAATAATTTGGGAATGGGGCCAAAAAAGCCCCCCAACAAATTTAAATGTTAGCAAGTTGAACACCACATGTCATACAAATGTAGCCCCATAGGCTACTTTGCAAAAATGAAAAAAGAAACATTAGTGCACATAGTTGTTATTGCACATAGTACAATCTTGTGTTTGGGCACCATTAGACACATCTTGGATGTGCAAAAACGACAATTTGAGGAAAAAAAAAAAGTAGAACAAAAGTATTACCTACAATACCAACTATGTGCACGTACAATGTTGGGGATGTATGAAGGGGTGTAAATAAGTTCCCCTATTATATTTACAAGTAGATGGTGTGTATAGGATACTTGTTATTCATGTTTGGCACTAATTGATTCATAAGAGGGCCAGTCAATAATAATAAAACATTAATCAATTTGTCAAAAAAATTAAAAATCAAACCAAAGCACAAAATACAAATATGAAAAGAAATAAAACCAACATAATCCCAATAGATAATTGTTTAAGACACACACACACACACATAAGGTGGTTTAGAAATTTTTCATGAAAATCTAAAGAAGCTAGACTCTCTATGGGTCACAAATTAATAAGATTATTATTATTATTATTATTATTATTATAGCTAGTAGTTATAAAACAATCATCGAAGTAGTTGTTAATGAGTGCTTTATTTATTTCAATTACATTATAGTTGTGATATGCAATTCTTATGCAACTTGCTAATAAAATCAAACATGGTTGACCAAAACCATATATGTAGTGTGTACATTCATCCATATAGGGGTTCATCTTTAGATTAATTTATATTTACAATAGAACTCCACAAATTTATAATGTGACATTTAAAAAAAAAATCTTATATTTCCATGGGATGGTTGTAACATAGTTATAGATTAGTTGTTTCAAAGTTCTAATTGCAAGGTAATGAGGTTTTTGCAAACACAATTTCTCACAATCTACTTCAAATCCCTACAACACAAAAATATCATTATGTAGTTATTGGCGCAACAAAAATCAACAACTACTAGCACAACTAGTCCATCCTCCTATCTCTTGAAATTGATGAAACGAAGAAAAATTAGAATTACCATTGAATATAGCCCAAACACAATTATTGAAAGAATTAACCACTTGACCAACACAATGGACACCTCTTTAGAAGTTCCAACATGGACATTTAACACATCTTATTGTTCTTTAGGATATTATTTTCTTTGGTTTCCATAATTACAACAAGTTTTTAGAACTTCAAGTGCCACTTACATGAATGATGGAAATAATTATATAGGTTGATTATGAAAGCCCCAATTCGAGCAATGAAAATCAAATTAAATAAGGACTAAACCACAAGGTTGGTCTTATGAACATCACAATGGACACCCATTGAAAAAGTTGTTTGAAATCCTTTGATTTGTCTTGTGACTCCTATTTTCTTGTCCTTTAAATACAAAAGCCTCGTTTGGACCAAAATATAACAATTGTTTTTGACAAATTCTCCCTAATTACCCCCCCCCCCCACATTCTTCATCAATGTAACCATGATGATTGTAATGAAATTATTGAAGCATAACCCATCCACAATTTGTTGAACACAAAGCAAAACAAGAACCCTAGTTTATGATTCAACCACATTAACATTAACATAGATCCATGAACGATTATCGATGGTTGCACTCTAGTCACATGAACATGTTATGAATTGGGCATGTTGAATGGCCTTGACATTGAACTTGGATGTACATGAACTTAACAAGGATCTAAACAAACTTATCAAACCAATGCATGCTTAAAGCGTTTGGGAGCCCTAGCCTCTCAAAGAGCTCATACTCCAACATTAGATGATTGTGTGATAAAACATGAAACATAGACATCATTTGAACAATTTTCTGATTTCCTTCACATATAGGTCCATTTACCGGGACCAAAATACAATTAGTTGGACCCCTTTGAGCATATAAATTTATGTTTTTTAAGTGCACACAATCTTTAGTAATGTATTTCCCACCCTTTTTCACCTTCAATTTTGGCATATCCCACATTACAATTGATGTTCCCATTTACAACCAATGGTTAAAAAAAAAAATTCAATCAAAGAACATACTTTGAACTTTACCATATGGATAAACCTTCCTTTTTACACCAAACCCTTTGCCCATGGCATGCAAACTTTGCCCATTTGGTTTAGAATTCTCAAATGTTGTCATATGATTGTTTCTAAATCTTTTGTTCATTTTTTTGCTTCTTAACAACTTAACAATGTTTTTAATGGGTAGTGCTTAAGGGTCATGAAGGACTAAAATGTTTAGTTGGTGACAAAAGTGCATAGCCCATCATAACTAATTTGTTTTGAAAAGCTTACACTAATAGCCAAATTGGGAGAAGTAGGCCATGCTTTTGCAAGAGGGGACTTCAACCCACTAGAGGATGTAAATGAGGAGGGGAACTCAATCAAATCTGAAACAATAAACAATGGACTAGTAAGGCATGTGTTCTTGCTCAAATTGAAATTTTGAAACAACCTCGAAGAAGACATTAATAGACAAAGAAAAATATGATTGATGTTATTGGAGACTTGAAACGAGGCTAAGAAATTCACTCAAAACAAATTGTAGCAACAGTTAGGGCACATGCAAAATGAAGGAGGAAGGTGAACACAATTATAACAACATTTAGGGCCCATGAATGAAGGAGGAGGACTTTAAGGCCCAAGAACAAAGGAGGAAGGTGATGCACTTGATATGTTTGAAGTTGATATGGAATTAGCTTTTTGAAAAGGCCTACACACCGTTGGCACAACACCTTTCAAATCACACCTTGATAATGCCAATGATTTTTCAACTAACAATGTCATGAATACCAAAACAACTTCTCCCATCACCCTCCCCTCCTACTTTCAAGTTCTAGCAATAACTTTTCGTATCCACTACTAATTTTGGTGATCTTAATTACATGATTCAACTACATATTAGTGAAAGGATTGTAGCTTTTGTTGCAAAAGGTGGTGATGAAAGAAAGCTTCAATGTGCAAGTTGGCTGCCTAACCATAAACTTTACAACAATAGAGGTGAAAAGAGTTAGGGTTTAGTGTGCTTTGTAGTGGTGGGAAGATCCCTACCATTGTTCTATTAATGGTGAGGTGGCAAAATGAATGGATGTTGAGGGTGTGAACCAATAACCTCCATCCACAACCAAAGGCGTCTTTGGCAAAACTCTATTTGCTTGGCTTGTAGTATAATTCTAGCCAAGGCCAAAATTTGGCATTGATTTGCCCAAAAAAAGGGTTGTTTCAAACCATATAGAGGCCCAACACTATAACTCAAACCTCTGATGAACATTGAGCAAATTGCAATTTCCCCCTCATAATTGCTATCAAAAGTTGACCACATCAAACTGGTATTGGGCGGGTATCAACTTTTGATCATACCCACCGATACTAGTATTGAATTTTTATTAAAAAGAATTCTTACCAGCCTAGTACTGGTATTGTATTTTTCTCTTTTTTTCAATACCACCAGTAAATACTGGTATTGCATATTTAGAAAACTTTCACACCAGCCTAGTCCTACCACTAGGGTTCAAGTCTGATTGATTGTTGATATGTGACAGGAATATACCCGGTACTGAGACCAGAATAGTCTCATATTTAACCTGGTATTACCTTGACTCCCTCCCGATACGAGGCAGGTACTGGTACAAGGCGGGTATGACCTCATATCCCTACTTGGCAGGTACGGGTATGAACCTGGTATTTCCTTAGGTCATACAAGTGTGGTCGGTTCTTTGATACCCGGCCTTGTATGAGTCCAATACACCAGGGTTCCAGCCTAGTACCCGCCCAACACTGGTTGAGAATGGAAGTGACATACATGTATGTCTTTACTCTTTTACATCAATGTAAATAGTGAGATGCATAGAACCACAAGTCAAACATAAGCTCACTTTAGTTTGGCCAATGGAAGCCATATAGTCAAACACACTCAAGCTAGTTTCCAAGCTGAATGTTTGGTGAAAACACACCCTTGAAAGGTAAGAGTCAAACCCTAATGAAGGGTTAGGTCTCTCTTATGTACCTTATTATGCTCATTTGGCTATATATGAAGAAGAATGACCCACAATGCTGCTACTACTACTACTACTACTACTACTATTATCATCCATAAACAAATATAACCTTATTATGAGGGAGAAGAGCCATTCAATCATTGCTTTGGTTGGCAAACCATGTGTCTTCCTTTTTCCTTTTGAAAATTTATTTAACAAAAATAAAAATCAATCACACCCAAATTGACAAGGAGTGTGCACACATAATATCATCTTATGGGATGGATGAAAAAGAAAGTCATTCAATCAAACTTAGTTTGACAACAAATTACTTCCAAATGTTTTCCTTTCTCATCCAAAGGGCTCATGATCCAATGAAGCATAAAAACCCCTCTGCATTTATGAGACAGAACACAAAAGAGGTAGGTACACACACACACACACACATACACACACACATACATATATGTATATATATATCTCATTATGATTGCCACTCTCTTTCCTTTCACAGAGTTGGTTTGTGAGGAAACAAAAGTGGAAAAAACAAAAAGAGAAGAAGAGATAGAAGACAGAGATGATAGAAAAAAGAGATAGAAGAGATGGTGAAATGATGGTGATGGTGGTGGATGGGAGAGGAGGAGGAGGAGGAGGAGATGTGTAATGGGATTTGAGATCACATCAGAAGCAGCAGCAGGAGCAGCTGAGATTTGGTTGGGTATTTTAGTTTGATAGAAATAATGATGGAGATGGGTGATGGGTGCATGCGAGAGGAAGAGTAGGAGGAAAGAGGAAGAGGAATGAGTGAGTGAGTGAGAGTGATATGAATGGAGAAAGCTCAGCAGATTGATGATGACGATGATGATGGTAGAAGTGTTGGTGGTTTTTGAGCAAGTGTGAGGAAGTGGGAGGGATGTGGTTTTTATGTGTGAGAAAGTAGGAGGGGGAGGAGGAGGAGGGAGGGAGGGAGGGAGGTGTGTGAGGAAGAAGGAGGAGGAGAAGGGAGGAGGAGGAGGGAGTGGAAGCGTGGGTTGGATATGAATTAGGGTTGTGGGGGGTTTTTGGTGGGTGGTAGGGAGAAGACCAGGAGGAAGGGATGACAGGAGTGGGATGGGTGTTAGCAGGGCCAGCGAGCAAGGAGAATGGAGGAGCAGCACATACAAGCTTGCATGGATTGTTGGCATATGGAGCGGGGAGTAGTGTGATTGTGGCAGATGTGAGATCCATGCAACTGGTTGTGGTGCTTCCCATGCCAGCACTCAAGGTATCTCCACTCCTGCCAGCTCCATTTGTAACTGCAGTGCAGTGGGATCCTGAGGGAATTCAAAGGGATGTCACCCAGGATGTGTCGTCCACGGCTCATTTGCAATTGGCAGCAGGGGATAGACATGGACGAATTGCCATATGGGATGTGGCAGCTGGTGAAGTGGGTACGTGGTTAGAGCTTGAAGCAGACAAAGGTAGGCAAGGGATTCAGGATCTTTGTTGGGTTTGTGGTCAACCCTTGTTGCTTGCAGCAATTCATGGTCCTTCTCTTATTGTGATTTGGAACACGAGCTCAGGACATTACTTTTGGAAGTTTGATGCGGGATCTGAAATGCTGGGATGCATCCGCTGTGATCCGTTCGACAGCCGACAGATGTGTGTGATGGGTCTCAAGGGTCTTCTTCTCTCTGTTCTTGTCACTGGGACGACTGAATCCGAGGTTCTTGTCAAACAGTATTTGCATCCGGGTGCAGATGAGAAAGGAGTCAGTAGTGCTGTAGGCGAGAAAGGGGTCAAGGATGGATTGGCATCATCTTCAGGAGGAGGTTCAACTTCAGCTGGAGCACCTGCACTTGCATCTGCTCCAGGTTGTGTGATTCGGTGTATGTTCTCCACAAGAACAAGAGGATTGCTGTATATTATGCTTCCTCGGGAGATTGTTGTGTTTGATTTGGTTTTCGGAATGCCTCTTGCCTCAACTGCTTTGCCACGAGGGTGTGGCAAATTCCTGGAGTTGCTTGCTGATGTTGATGGAGACATTCTCTACTGTGCTCACCAGGATGGCAAAGTCAGTGCCTGGAAACGCAGAGCGTAAGATTCTGAAAAACCCCATGCTTGGTTTTTGTAGAAACTTTTGTCTTGCAATAATCAGTTTTGACAAAAGCAAGCAGCTGGCAAGATCCAGTGTAAATGTTGACAAAAGGGGCATGATGTGCATTGGGCTTGCAGGGATATGCAGGTGTTTACACTGTGCTACATGGAGACATTGATTCCTTTGATGGGATCGTCAGCGCTCCCAACTGTGCTTGCTGTGGTGCATCATCCCATGCAGCTTCATGTCCAGACTTTCGAAGGCAACCAAGCCCCTGCACTGCAACTCAACACATTCTTGCCACTCAACACTTTACCTATACCACAGTCATTGATGATGCAAGACAGCAACCCGATTGAGGTGAAGCCATTTCGTTCCCTCGATGCAACAATCCTGTCAATCTCTGATGATGGTCGGCTTTGGCAATGGCTCATCAGTGCTGCTGTTCCAGGGACTGATGAGGGATTAGCACACATGAATGGCTCAAAAGAAGCGGGAGTACATCTGGAAACATCAACTCACACAAGTATTGCAGCCTTGGATTTGATGGCAAATGAAGAACAGCAAAACCGGCCTCCACTTTCTTCCTCAAATGGTGTTGCCTCTGAACTGGTTTTCAAGGTCTGTCCGTGGTGGCTTTTCACAGGGTGGTTTGCAAAACCAGAATCTTGACAGTTTCTGTGGGTTCTATGTGAGCATCAAAAATGGTGTGTGTGATGACTAATCATTTCTGCAACTGGAGGCATATAAGGAAATATGTCAGTGGATCATGCATTGAAGTTTTTGTTTTGCTGGGTGTCTGAGTCTTGTATCCTGATTGCCATCTGCATGTGGGTCACACCCATTTCAAACAATGAAATCTTCTTTGTAATCTCTCATTTGGAAATATCTGGATCTGATTTTGTGGCAACACAATGCTGCTGCAACAGCTGGAGCTCAAAGGACAGTTGCAGCTCTTATCAGCAGCTATAACCACTCTTGCTGTTGCAATTCCATCACTTCATGCCCTGAGTCCTGGTAAGAACTACCACTGCCACAAGCCCAGGCCACTGTCAAGCTCTTTCTTTCAATGTCAACAATTCTCACAGTGTATAGAGGGGTGCAGGATCATGGGTGTGTTCTTCTTGTCCCTTTCTATCTGCCATATCCGCATTGTAAAATTGGGTGTAATTTTTGGACCTTAAGAGACAGGGGGAAACAACTCGGCAGCTATATCCATTCCATTAGTGGCACTGGCAACACAAGCTGGCACTGTGGAGCTGGTCGATACAGCTGCAAATGCCATCACAGCCTCATACACTGTACATAATGCTGCTATTGTTCGTGGTGTACGCTGGCTCGGCAACACCCGCCTCGTCTCTTTCTCATATGCAGAGGTTTAGTGTATTCATTACTAGAACTCTTCCCCCCCAATGCATTTTTGATATTGAGTTCAGTGGTGGTGGTGTGTATTCCTGTCTCTGTCAGGATGATACTACATATGTCATAGTCTTTGGGTCTTTGTGTAGTCACTGCATTGACGGGTTCAGGGTTTAGGGTTTTAGGTTTAGGTTTAGTGTTGTTTGTTATTGTTGTAGAGCTTGGAGTAAAAGAGAGGATTGTGAGTGTGTGATATGATGTGCATTAGGTGAAAGGCAAGGGAGGAGGCTTTGTAAACCGGTTAGTAGTGACATGTGTGCGGAGTGGCCAGAGTAAACCATTCCGTGTGTTACAGAAACCAGAGCGTGCTCCTATGCGAGCCCTTCGCACATCTCCCTCTGGCAGGTAGGTATACATTTCCATCTCCTTATATACCCAATACACTAATGAAGAATCTGGAGGCAGCATTCGGTTGGCACAATCAAGAAAATGCTTTCTGGCTTCTTGAGACATTTGGTTAAATCTGAAAGTCATCAGATCTCTGTTTTTTTGCTACAGATATGCAGTCCAGACAAGCTTATTGCTGTGGTTGTTTTGCTGCAGGTATCTGCTAATCCTTTTTAGGGAGGCGCCTGCAGAAATTTGGGCCATGACTAGGACCCCACAGATGGTAGGCATCTCTTGTCAGACCCAAGAAATCTGCAGCACACAGTCTCTGATTGTTATGTTTCCTATATTCTGTGCCTGTGCATTTGAAGGCAGATTTGGGGGCATAGACTTTTCGTCTTCTGTTTGAGGAAGTGTGAGTTTTCTCAGGTATAAAAGAAGACTTACAATCTCCTACTGGTTTTTACAGTTGAGATCATTGGCGCTTCCATTTACTGTAATGGAGTGGGCACTCCCACCAGTCCCAAGGTCTGCTGCTGCAGCTGCAGCATCAGCTCGCAAGTCTACCTTACTGTACAGAGATCGACCCACCATTGCTTCTGCTGTTGCTGCTGCTAATGCACCTCTACTATCTCCCACTTCATCTTCTACCTCAGGCAAGTGACAGTTCTGGCTTTTATTCTGGCTACCACTTTCTCACTGGATTGGATTTGATATTAAAATCAATGAAGTGCACATCTAGTAGCTAGTTGAGAAATGTTTCTGGAACTCCTCTTAGTGTTGTTGTCGATGCATCATGGTGCAAGAGAGGATATGAAATTTTCCAGAGTCTGAACATTGGGTCTTCCAGTAGTACAACCACTCACTTCAGTATCAGCTATTGACCCTTTGGGTTGTGGATGTTGCATAAAAACACCTGCAGATTCACTTCAAGAGTCAGAGTCTGCAGAAAGCTTTGCATTTGCTCTGGTCAATGGTTCCCTCGGTGTTTTTGAGATGCGAGGAAGGCGGGTTCGTGACTTCAAGTATAATTTTTGCACCAATGCAATTAGTGTTTTTTTCTTTTCCCTTTCTTGTTATCTGATTTTACAACATTGCTTAAATCTCACCAAGTGTTAATTCTTACAGAAAGAGATTTCTGTTTTCTCGGAAATTTGCAGACCCCGATGGCCAGCTGCCGCATTTGTTTCAGCTGATGTACTGGTGACTGCTATGGCTTACCGCACTCCTCATGTGGTAATCCCATTCTGTAACCTTTACCTTCCCATATTGTGGCTTATTGAGCTCTTACTGTATGCTATTGATTTGGATCAGGTATGTTGTATTGCTATTGCTTCTTGAGCCTTAGCCAACATCATGACTGGTTCTTTCCTGTTTCTTCCAAAAATGCAACAGATACTCAGGTTACAAATTTTTTTGTTATAAATGTGAGACCAGGTAAGAGTGTTTTGTGTGATGATATGGAAGTTGCAGATGTAATTAGACTGATCACCTAGAAATTGCAATTTTCATGCTTCACAAAAGGTGATGGGTGATCGGCTCGGGAGCATACGCTGGTGGGATGTAACAACTGGTCTGTCATCCTTTTTCAACACCCATCGTGGAGGCGTTCGCCGCATCAAATTTGCGCCTGTCCGAATCGGAGATTCCAGCCGAGGCAGGATTGCTGTCCTTTTCAATGACCACAGCTTTGCTGTTTATGATCTTGTAAGTGTTTTCCCATCTGTTGCTGCTGTTAATACTGGCTCCATAGAAATGCCTCTGTAGTCATATATGTACAATCCCAGAGTGAATAATGTGCACACATTGGTAGGTATACATGTGAGCAATCTTTGTGAGTAGTTTGTGGTATGAATGAAGGGCAGGTTGTGGGTGGGTTGTAGGACACTCAAGACCCATTGGCAAATGCCCTCGTGCAGCCACAGCTTGGAGGCATTCTGGTGCTGGAGCTAGAATGGAATCCTTTGCGCACTGACAGGAATGAGCCCTTGATGTTATGTATTGCTGGTGCTGACAGCAGCTTCCGTCTTCTCGAGGTTCAAAAGTACCAATCATGTCACCTTGGTCCTTATTTTTTTCCATTTCGATTCCCTCTTCAATCTCCTTGGCTGCTTGATAGTATATACAAAAATTTGCCTGCCCACATGCCTGCCTCCCTGCACTAGAAGCATGACTAATGGGGATGTGTGGTGTGTAGTGTTACAGGAGGAAAGTCAGGGCAGGTCGCAAAGCAAACTGTGTGGCAACGGTATCGACCCATGCCATTGTGTTCTGCAGCTCTGCTTCCGCCTCCACATGCTTTAGTATGTGGGCTTTTCTCTCTCTCCTTTTGCATTCTTGTCATGATCTTTTTGACAAAGAAATGGTCAATCATAAACCCTAAATTGTCTGGTGTCTTTTTCTGGTGTTTGCTTGTTTCCTGGAACATGAGATTCAATGAGACTGCACATGTAAGTAACTTTTGTGGGATGGGGTGGGTTGTTGTTGTTGCAGTCACTGCGTGTTCTCTTACAGCAAGGTGTACAGCCTTCCTGGTTCTCTTTGTCAGCAGCTTCCATGGATGAAGAGCTTGTGGTGAAGTCTGCTGGCCAGCCACTGGGCACTCGTGGAGGAGACCTGCGGCACTACCTTTTGGAAACCTCAACTCCCATGTTGGGTGAGACCGTCTTTGCAGAAGTCTTGTTGAAGACTCTGGAGCCCTATCGCAAAGCTGGTGAGTTGCACAAAGCTGCCAGTGACACACACCCCACCCACCACCATCAAGAGTTCTTCTCATCTCTTTGGCAGGAAGTCTATGTGGAACTGGAATGACTCCAAAATTGTAGCAGGAAGTTTAGAACAACAAAATGCAGAAGATGCGATCTTGGTGGGTTCCAATCTCTTCGTGGGTATGGATGGGTATCTTTTTAATGTTTTCTGGAATGAGCACAGTTTTCTGAAGTGGGGAAGAATGAGGGATGTTGGGGAGAGGCAGGCCGCTTGCTAGATGAGGAAAGGCGGATGCAATATACTGCCATATGTAGACAGGGTGTTGCAACAAGGTGTGCATTTGCAGCTGCACAATTTGGAGAATATCCAGAAGCTGGGTTCTGGCTCCAGCTCCCAAGAGCACTTTCACTCCTCAGTTTTGGCTCAGCAGGTCCCACTGCTTTTTGGGGGGATTCTGAGAGATCCAGCTCTGTTCCCCCAAAAGGGTCATCATTAATCATGTCGAATGAAGAAGGCAGCATTGTCAACTCTGATTTATTAGCATCCAAATCATTGGACAAGGGAATGACGTTCATCACTCCCAAAGTCCTGACACCCATTTCTCCAAATGGTGTTTTGCCTTCAGCCACCTTCAAGTTGGTCAGTTATTGCTTCCAATACAAACTCTTTCTGTTGATGACCAAAATATTCCATGATGTATCATTTGTCAATGATAATGGACAGGGTGTTCATGGGGTGACAATGGTTTTGTTTTTGACAGCCTTATCGGTGTATGGACATTGTTCCTTCAGATCAACTTGCAGTATACATGGCTGCACAAGAGAGAATTTTGTGGCATGAGAAGTTGGGTGGAACTGAAGCCACCCAGAAACGAGTGCATGAGTTAGTGTTTGTCTTCCATTGATCCCATGAAACCTCAGAAAAAAGTGTGACATAGATCTGTGTTGTGTGTATATCTGTGTACCTTGTTGCTGGTCCCTTGTAAAAGTTCTGTAACTGAAAATGGGCATCATGCATAGCCTCCAGTTCTTCAGTTCTGAATAGCCAACATGCCTGGTTCCAATGTCACAATAGAAAGTCCTTCAACAGATTAGGTGATTGTAACCTGCTGTTTTTTCTTTCAGGTTGATTTCAGTGGGTGATTTGGAGGCAGCAGTTACCATCTTGCTGGCAACTCCTCCAAACAACCCCCTTTTCTACATGGATGCTCTACGTGCTGTCTCTCTAGCCTCTGCAGTATCACCTGCTTTACATGAACTTGCTGTCAAGGTATATACAACCCTGCATCCTTTCAACCATGAACTGTAGCACCAGTGGAAATGAGGTGACAGTAGAGAGTGTTTCAGTGTTCCCTGAATGCCACTTTTTGATAATTGGGAATGATATCTGGTCTTGATGTTGTCATCTGTAATAATCTTTGATGGGAATTTTGGGTTTTTGAAGCTTAGGAATTTTGCAGCTTTTGTGATATTGCCCTGGGAGTTTGGTTCTATTGTCAGACTGTGACATGGGTGTTTCAGTGCTTGGAAGGGCTTACAAGTGGGTATGTATGTCGGTTTTTTCTAGGTGGTTGCTGCAAATATGGTTGGGACGGAGGACTCCTTATCTGGCACTCATCTGCTCTGTGCTGTTGGAAGGTATCAGGAAGCTTGTTCCCAGGTAAATCAATTTTCCCTAGTGCTGTTCATTGCCATGCCAAGCAATCTGTGGGTAGAAGAGTGAGATTGAAAATGTGTCAGGGAATTGCAGTGTGATCAAGATAATAGATACTTGGTTCATAGTATGTTTTTACAGCATCTTGATTTGAGATCAGCGCAATAAAACCCACCCCTTGTTTTCAAGGATGTACTCAAGAATGCTTATTAGTGCTTCTTGTACTTGATCAGTTACAAGATGCGGGGCGTTGGATTGATGCTGCCACTTTAGCTGCCACACATTTGGAAGGTTCTGATCATGCAAGGTCTGTTCTTCAGTCTCTTATAATATCTCAGGCACCCAAATGCTAATTTTTGCTAACTAACAAGTTAGAGAAACAAACAACTGCAGATTCCATGTAGTGAATGTTTTTGCTAGTTAGTGCTGGCCACTTCACATGGTAGTTAGTGGGTCATTGTACTTTCAGATTTTTCTTTCCTGCTGTGGGTCTAATTATGCACATGTCGTACTATTGCCTTCAATATGACAGGGTGCTGGAGAGATGGGCTGAACATGTTCTACACAATGAGCACAATTTATGGAGGTAGGTCATTTCCTGTTTGCTCTAGATGATCTTCTACATTCTCCCTCGTTCTAGTGCTTCATCTTCATGAAGAGAAAAACTGTTCAATTTTTGACAAAAAATTTCAAAAGCATTCTCCCTGTGTATAAAAATGGATGGCTGTGGTGACTGACTGACTACAACTGAGTTCTATCCTGTTGTGTCTACTGCAGGGCAATGATGCTGTATGTTGCAGCAGGAGCGCTAATGGAAGCTCTGGACATATTACGAAAGGCTAACCAGCCTGACACGGCCGCCATGTTTCTTCTGGCATGTCATGAAGCAAAGGTGAGTGCTCGAGCATCCATGAATGCTGCTGCTGCTGTCAAGGACTGTCCCCTGATGATAGTTGACAGTAAAGCCAGTGCCAACACACTAGATTTGCCTGGTAAGCTTCCACAACACTTAGAGGAGATTCAGGCCGTCTGTGAATACTATGGCCAGTACCAACGTCTCTTAGCGCACATGTGTACAGGCATTACTGCCTTTGTTGATTAGGTCTTTGAGTTTAGCTCTTCAAATTTTTTGGCTGGCTGGGGAGTTGATACACCTAAATTTCTGTGACTTAGAGAAAAGGGAGAAGATACTGTGTTTTTGGTTCCAGCTTATACCATTGGAGAGGATCTGTTGCAGTCTTTTTTTCTTCTTAGAGGTTTCCAAAATTGGTTTTAGCTCATAGTCAGATCTGTAATTTTTTCCACAATGATTTTGCTGCAATTTATGTCTCGCATATTTGTTACTTCGTGCCAAATTCTTGTTTTGTTTTCATTATAACTCATTCCAGAATTCAGTGCCAAAATGAAAGATTTCTCTATCATTTGCAAAATATTCTGCTGTATTGAAGCTCTTATTACCTACAAATTGATTTTGATTCCAAAGTAAAGCAGTGTGGAGACTGCAATTCAAGAAAATTACAGTGCCCAATCAAGATTCAAAAAAGCTGACGCACATTAAAAACAGTGTACAAGTAGCAGTGTACAGGAGGCTCAACAGAAGGATTGAGAGATAAAAACTACCAAACCCATGTTGACTGACGCAATTCAGAACTCAGTCAAGAATGTTTTGATCTCTATAAGTGCAAGTACAACTCTATGTTTGGTGCTGATTGTTGGGTCTCCATAGAACCACTTTTGATCATTGGGTCTCTGTGAGGAGTGGTTTTTTATCATTGGGTCACCATGAGGAGTGTTTTTGTCACTAATCTCAGCAGCAGCACCACCACCACCACCTTCAATGCACCATTGCAACTTCTTCATCATTTCAGATTTTTTCTGATTAGCAGAATCAACTTCATCTATCTGCAAAGCAAGAAACAAGCAAAAAATGACCCAAAAAAACTTCAAACTTGCAGCTTCACATGTGGTGGTGGTCCCTTGAAGACGACAACATAATCAGAATGGATTATTCTGGAATTCCACCAAGCATGACACATTCTGATGATGTGCATGAAGAGAATTGAAACAAGAGGATGCAGGAAAACTGGAAAGCCTATACTCACCTCCTGGTTTGAGAAAAGGGTCTGTAGATCAACTCTGGCACTCTTAGATAAGATCTCATTTTCTTCCACCTCAAAAATGTTGGCCAGGCAAAGAAAGACTTCGCTATCGCCATTGTCATATACCTCCTGCACCCACCCATTGCCAAGATCATCATAACACAGGGGATATAAGCTAAGATGTCAGAAAAAAACCACCCTCCCAGCTCAAGAAGCATCTTTGGAGCCCAATTCCAACCTTTTAAACTACTCTCAGGAGCAAGAATTGCTGCTACAACATTATGTTTCACCAACAGGCCAAGTTCGAAATATATGAATGAAACCACCCACCCACATTGAGATTCTATTCAGGAAGGAATGATTCTGTTACCTGAAGCATAATGATTGCAACATTCGTTTGGCAGCTCATACTGTGAGTTCATAGCTGAAAATTGTGGTGATTGGATGATGCCTCCATTTCCATCCTACCACAAAGAACAGAGTGCCAGTGTTTGTGCAAAATGCAAGCCACGACAGATATCTCTGCAAATGTGTAAGATCTGAAAAGTATTCAAAAGACTAACTTTTGAATTGTATTAGCGTCGAGATCTCTTACTGCCAATGTCATGCACATTCTACTTTGTGATCATCTCCTTTTACAAAACATTCTTAAAAAAATACCAAAACTAGATAGATAGACTTCTGTTCTCACATCTAATGTGCTTGAAAAAAAAAGTTGTCTCATATATTTCTAGCAATGATCCAAGAACCTCAAGCACAGAGAAGGCAAACTGTAGAGGCATTAAGATTTCTGCCCATGCACACAGCGCCATTGGGCAGATTGTTCTGAAGGACCAATATTGACGTAAAATATTCCTTGCACCTGTACATCAGCCCCATTGCCATACCACACCATGGTACTTGCCATGCACTTCAGACATTGAACAACAGGATGCACATGTATGCTATCTAAGGTACAACAAAGATCCAGAGTTCAAAATGGAGCAAACTTTGTTTTAAGAATTACCTCAGTGAAGGTTTAGGGTTTAGGGTTTTTTGGCAAGGGAACCAACTAGTAATTAGAACCTAGCAGTGATTTCAACAGGATGTGGATAAAAAGGCACACGATCTACGCTATTGAAAGTGTATACATGCAAACTGGTGTACATACAATCAAGCCTTCACATTCACTGGTGGTGCTGTTGCAGATTGTTTCATTAAATGCCTATGTCACACCCCATTTTTCATCATGCAACAAGTGGAAGGATAGTGAACCTAAGCTGCTCACTGCTATTGCCTCGAATAAAAATGGGCAAGAGTCCAATAGGAACCTAGAAACGTGAATCCAACTCCTTAAATAGGTGGGCATATTCACAATTAGGGTATGCAAAACGATGGTCTAATGGAAAAAGAACTGCAAAGGACTATTTTGAGTTTTTATTACATTTACTATTTCATGATTATAGGGGATTGGTATATGGCTATAACTAGAATGATGTCATTTTAATCTATTAAAAAAATCTAAAATAAATTGGATATAATATAGATGTCTTTTTGAATCTTTTAAAGTAATTTGAGTCCTTGTATCAACTATAATTTTCATCTTAAAGGAATCTAAAAGAATATATTAAACAATGTAATTGACTTCAATTTTCTTTCATGTATAAGTAATGCATACATCTATGTTTAGCAATGTTCATGTAATGCATTTGATTGAATAATATAGGATATAATTTTTTTGAATGCTATAGAATCCATTTTAAAAGGGCAACAAGGAAAATGATTCCTTTTTTTTTTTTTTTTTTTTTTTTTTTTTTTTTTTTTTCCATTTGATTGATTTTTTTAACACTAGGCTTAGAATTTGTGGCCCCAAGTGTCGGCAAAATGTGCACAAAATTTTTGTGCAAGAAAACATGTTAAGTTGTATATAAAAACTTATGTATTCATTTTCTACATTTCTAGTTTTTAACCAAAATATTTATGCGTAATTACATATGCATGTGAAAATTCACCACCACCATTATCATTATTTGAATTATCTAGTATCTCTCACTTAAATTTTTTCCATTTAGATTATATATTTGGAAGATAGCAAAAACAAAGTCCTTGATTCCTATGTCCAAAAAGTGATACCCTAATTGTGAATATGCCCAGGCCGTTGGAATAATGCCTTCTACAAAAATGAAGCTTAACCCTCCCACTCAAAATGGGGAGACAAATTTGCCATCATATTAGAAAAACTTGAAGGCATTTAAAAGAACTTGGGCCCAAAAGCCTCTAAAAAACCTAACATACCCAAATCAAAAGTGGCAAGCTAGTTACAAAAACTTGAAAAAAGGGGGAAAAAGCATAGTAAATAGGAAGGTCTTTGAGAAAAACACTAAAAAAGGATCCCAAATGCTACGTGGATATCCCCTAACTTCGGGAATGCATCAACATGATGAACATCTTCATCCAAAGCCTTCAATAAAAAATATGAAAAGAAGGAACCATGCCTTTCCATATAGATCGTGTCATAAACTAATTTTTGCATTTTCTTACTATTGTTTTAAATCCACCTTTGCTGGGCTTAGTAAGGGTTCAACATACTAAAGGTGATCGGGCACCAAAGCTTTAACTTGTTTACAAAAGTGTTCCTCTCGGTTTTCTTCCTGCAACCATTTTGCTATGAAATTTGGGGTTGCCACTTCCATGTAATGATCAAGAGTTTGCGAAACATTACCGCGTAACAAGGATTTTACTAGGAATCACTAAACTCAAAAAAAAAATTAGAAAAAATCAAAACGCGTCATTTAAAAAATATATATAACCTACAACCGAAAATAGGGCAAATGGGACGGGCCCATGATTTTAATGTTCTCGATAAGACAATAAAAACTAATCAGAACACAAGAGGCAAACTAGAAGGTGCTTAAGCCAAACACTTGCAAGGTTGAATGACCAACCCCATAGAAACCAACTAGGAGACAAAATGATCAAAAGTAAGGGGAATAACAACATGGGTGTGGCCCAAAATATGGTTTCATCAATCAAGAAAGGGAAAAAATGCTCAAAAAACCATGCAAAATATGAAATGATTGAATGCAAAAATAAAGCTTAGGGTTTAGGGTTTTTTGGCAAGAGAACCAACTAGTAATTAGAACCTAGCAGTGATTTCAACAAGATGTGGATAAAAAGGCACATGATCTACATGCAATCTACATGATCTATTGAAAGTGTATATATGCAAACTGGTGTACATCCAATCAAGCCTTCACATTCACCAATGCTGTTGCAGATTGTTTCATTGAATGCCTATGTCACACCTATTGAACTGTGTTTTATGAATTTTTGAAATGTGGGTTGTATAATACGTATAATACGTGTATAATACGTTTTGTTTGATACAGTGAACAAATGTGAGCTGTATTCACTGCTGGGGGCGCATCACGATTATTGAACTGTGTTTTATGAATTTTTGAAATGTGGGCTGTATAATACGTATAATACGTGTATAATACGTTTTACAATACGTATTATACACGTATTATACGTATTATACAGCCCACATTTCAAGAAACACAGTTCAATAAACGCAGCTACAACACGCGCAGTTGTATAATTGCACACATGGCCGTGTATTATATGCTATATTATACATACGGTTCAATACTTCTGTATACTTGAAAAGTAGCCGTTAGCATTATATGATGTATAATACGAGTGTATTGTACGCACGTTCTATACATATGTTTCAATAGTCACACCCCATTTTTCATCATGCAACAAGTGGAAGGATAGTGGACGTAAGCTACTCACTCCTATTGCCTCCAATAAGAATGGGAATGAGTCCAATAGGAACCTAGAAACAATGATAAAGGCAACATGAATCCAAGTCCTTAAATAGGTGAGCATATTCACAATTAGGGTACCCAAAAGGATGGTCTAACGAAAAAGGAACTACAAAGGACTATTTTGAATTTTTATTATATTTACTATTTCATGATTATAGAAGATTGGAATATAACTATAACTAGAATCATGTCATCTTAATCTATTAAAAAAATCTAAAAAGAAATTGGATATAATATAGATATCTTTTTTAAAAATTAAAAATAATTTGAGTCCTTGTCTCAATTGTAATTTTCATCTTAAATGAATCTAAAAATATATATTAAACTTTGCAATTGACTTCAATTTTCTTTCCTAAATAAGAAATACATACATCTATGTTTGGCAATGTTCATGTAATGGATTTGAATGAATAATATACGATATATATTTTTTGAATACTATAGAATTTATTTTAAAAGGGCAACAAGGAAAATGATTTTTATTTTTATTTTTTCATTTGATTGATTTTTTTAATTCATTAGGCTTAGAATTTGTGGCCCCAAGTGTTGACAAAATGTGCAAGAAATTTTCGTGCAAGAAAACATGTTAAGTTGTATATGAATACTTACGCACTCATTTTTTACATTTCTAGTTTTTTACCAAAATATTTATGCATAATTACATACACATGTGAAAATTCACCACCACAATGAAAATTATCACTATTTGAATTATCAATATCTCTCACTTAAATTTATTCCATTTAGATTATATATTTGGAATATAACAAAAACAAAGTCCTTCAATCCTATGTCCAAAAAGTGATACCCTAATTGTGAATATGCTTAAGCCGCTGGAACAATGCCTTCTACAAAAATGAAGCTTAACCTTCCACTAAAAATGGGGAGACAAACTTGCCATTGGATTAGAAAAATTTGAGGGCATTTAAAAGAACCTAAGCCCAAAAACCTTTCAAAAACCTAACATACCCAAATCAAAAGTGGCAAGCTAGCTTTGAAAATTCAAAAAAAGGGGGGAAGAGGCAGAGTAAATAGCAAGGACTTTGAAAAAAACACTAAAAAAGGATCCCGAATGCTACATGGACATCCCCTAACTTTAGGAACGCATCAACATGATGAACATTTTCATCCAAAGCCTTTAATAAAAAATATGAACAGAAGGAACTAGAACCAAATGGGATGGGCCCATGATCTTAATGTTCTCAATAGGGCCATAAAGACTAGTCAAAACCCAAGAGGCAAGCCAAAAGGGGCCCAAGCCGAACACTTACAAGGTTGAATGACCAACCCAAAAAAAACCAATTAGGAAACAAAATGATCAAAGTAAAGGGAATAACAACATGGGTGTGACCAAAAATATGGGTGTCATCAATCAAGAAAGGGGAAAGTGCTCAAAAAAACTATGCTAAATACGAAATGATTGAATGCAAAAAAAAGGCCTAACAAAGGGCCATTCACCCTAACATGTGCCCATAGATAAAAGGATGACAAACAAATCTTTTAAGAGGGGATTATGATTTCAAAATGAAAAACAATTGAAGGGCATAATAAGAATGAACAAAAGGGAAAAGCCAAGACAACTAGCTTCCTATCATTTGAAGTTCCTAGAAGATGGCCTTATGCAAAATGTTGTTGAACATGTTTGCTACATCCACATGAAACACCACCTAATAAAGGTCAACATCCAAAGCAATTTAAATAGCATGGACCAATGCCTCGAAACCACCCCTAATCATCACATTAAATTGATGCAACAACATGTGAAAAGAGAACGTGTCACAAAATTATAGAAATAAAACCCTATTGACCAATCAATAAAGTGCCTCACCCACTATAATTGGTCAACTACCACCACAGGGCTTGGATAAAACCAAAAGATTAATAAAACCAAGAATGCGAGCCATGAATTATGGGATGTTACTAGCAACCACATCAAAATTCAATTAATGAAGTTGAATGAGACCACTAGAATCCTCAAGGTCAAAAGAATCCCGAAAATGCTCAAATATCATGCCTAACAAACCACCTACTAACAAATGGGACATGTGCAAAAAATTTGACCTAAAAGAATCCATGGAAAAATTCACATGTGTGTTTGATTAAACATCCATCAAAGAGTTCGAAAAGGGGAATCCAAATCCAAATTTGAAGGATGTAAGGCTCGCAATGTGCAAACCATTTTTGATGTTATTAGAGCCGAAACAAAAGGGGTGAAAGCCTAAACTGCACATGCAAACTCCTCAAAGGCTAAACTTCGTCCTAATTGACGCAAAGAGGACACAATAAGAACACAACTAAAAGAAACAAGGTTGCCAACAAACCTAGTCCAAAAAGAAAGTTGCCACAAGCGCATGTGTCCCAAGAAAAAGTTATGCCTAAAGTTCCTCCTAGCCTTCGAACAAAATCCGTTGAAGGTGCACCTTAGTCTCCCTATGCCTAGTTGTTCCATCAAAAGGGGGAAAGATAAAACACCATTGAGGGAACAATAGGAATAGGTGCCAAACAACTAGAACAAACGAGCTTGAAATTGATATAAAAGAAGATGAAAATCAACCTACACCTTTCAATGCAAAATAAAAGGAATGCACATGTACAACCAAGGTCGAAAAAGACCCAAATGAAAGGCCTTAAAGGGATCCAATGCCAAAATCCAAACCCAAGAAGTGGGAAGAGAAAAAACTAGAAGTGTGACCAAGGAGCCAAGGGTGTTATAAAGTTTTTTAAATGTTAAAGTTAGAAAGTTTCTAGGCTAGTTTTGAGGAGTTGTAGTTTTGGAACAAAAAATCAGACTTTATTGATTTTGAGATAAAAACCGATTTTAACTTGTTTATTGATAAAACCAAAAAATTAGCTATCATCTTTGACTTTAGTTCCAAATTCTAGATGTAGGATAAGGTTGGGTAACTTGGAGTTTAGGAGGATTTTTACGGATTTTCATTTTTCTTAGGACCTCCACTATTTTCTTACGGGTTTCAAGTCTTCCCTTAAGGAGGTTTGAAGGGTATTTTTTTTTATCCTTATTTCTCATGCAACTATAATGTAATTTTTGCATTACGAAGTTCTTGTAATGAAAGGGAGTTTTGTTTTTGCTCAAGGAATATTTGTTATGTTGTGTTGGAGTTGTCTTTGCTACTTGTTGTTTTGAATGCCAACTTTGTAGATGCTATAGAGTTGTTTCTTGCAACTTTTTTTTTTCCTCAAAGAGGAAGTGGTAGGCTATTTGCCTAACTATTTTCCCCATGTTTTTAAAGTGGCTATGTGTCACTAACCACTAGCAGACTTGAAGTGTTCAAGCATGTATTAATTTTCAATCACATACCCAAAAAACACACAGGAATTCATCGGGTGGGCCTAATAAAAAACCTAACAATGCCTTGGTGACAAACCATGCCATGCTACAAAAATGGAATGTTGTAGCTAGGATAAAGGATGTTGTGCTGAACCCCGCTCCTACATTAAGGGATGAAGAAAATATACACTAGGCATGTGCCCAAATAACCACACCCAAATTGTAAACAGGTGGAGCCCCCAAAGGCAAAGGAGGTAGGGCCTCCATTGGGAAGCCACCTACCTTAAGCAAACCCACAAGTCCCAAAATTAATTAGTTATTATTATTTTTTTAAAATGGGATAGCTTAAAACCACCCAAATGCAACCCCACCCTTAAATTTTAATAAATAAATAAAATAAATAAAATAAAAGCCTTTCAATTTTGATTTAATTTTGATATTTCCCAATTATGCATTGTCAAATAGGAAAATTTTGTGAACCAAAAACTTGCTAGGATTAGTTATATAACATGTGCTATTTGCATGCTCTTCATATATGAATTCATGTTTTGTCTCTTTTCCCCTTATCACCACAAAGTAGATTCAAGATGTCAAACAACATCAAGTTTTCTCCTTAAGATATTTTTCTTGAAAGAATGACAAGAAACCTTAATAACTTTCATTTATTTTGGAAGGTCTTTGGGGGAGGGGTCTATTATCCTATGGCTTTGAAATAAAGAAAATTTGCCACAAAGGAACCACTAAAGCCAAATAAAGTCCTTTCTTTTCACGTCCATGACAAACTTCATAATTGTATTATAAAGTTGCTAATAGTTAATGTCTCATATGCTTCATAGTTAAAAAGCTAAACAAAAATACAAGTATAACCAAAAAGTACCAAAGTAATCAATGTAAAAGACTCATCTTCATTCGCCTGGATGCCCAAGATTGTGAAGATCATGATGCATTCCAAAAAAAGTAGTTGTAAAAAAGATTTGGTTTGTAATGAACTCAATTGTGATCTATGTGATAGCAAATAAGGTTCAGAAATGAGATAGTAGGAATGACACCATTTGTGAAGTTCAATTTCAAGCATGTTAATATTTATCTTTCAAATAAGAAAATATACCTCCATGTGGGTGAAATCAACACCCCCTACACTCATAATAAATAAGGAAAATGGAAGTTCTATTGGATTAACAAATGTTATTATTAAAGAACAATATCACTTCAACTTTTAAAAAATAGCTCAACATACCAATAAAGTTATTATTTTATAGTGTCCAAATTTGTAGTAAACCACAATAATAAACAACACAAAACATTTTTGGTTGTCCTAAAAGACATGTTGAGATGCAATGGGAGTTGCCACATTTATAATTAATGCAAAGATAGTTAGGCTTGCCAATGTGATATTCTTCATACCATAGATCTGTTACCACAAACAATTTGACACTAGACACTCATCACTCACTATTGCATTTGAATTGTTTCCATTCCATGTGAAATAGTGCAACGCAAGTCCATCAATGGGGTGACCTCCAAAACTTGAACAAGGAAATTGCTTATTACTGTCATAATGGTGTACGACCTGACTAATTGCCTGAATAGCCTGTAAGGAGCAATATTGCTTCAACTTTAAAAAAATAGCTCAACATACAAGTAAAGAAAGTGTTGAAATGAAAACAAGAAACAAACAAAGTTTTTAGCATTTGATGTATACAAGGTCCTTTACTATATAGGAGTAAAAAATATAATGACTAGGCTACTAATCATTGTTTGGTAGGCATTTGACTAGCTTGATGGATCAAAATAATGCAGGAGTTTGGTTGAAGTGGATCTCCATTTGATGTTGCAAAGCCCTAACAATGTATTAACAAATGGATTTCAAATTTCTGAAGAGAAACTATATGAACCCCATTGTGCTAAAATATGTGTTTTTGCCTAGTTCAAAACTTTGGTGGGTATTGTTTATATTCTCCAATTGTTAAACCTAGTTATGGACAACATTATATAAAATTGCATTAAAATTGAGACATTTTTTCCTAGTGTCCTTCATAAAAGGACATTTGGTAATGTCGAACTTGCATTTGCATGTGAAAATTAAAACAAATTGTTATTGTTAACCACTATCATTTCATGCATCAACAAATGATTCATCCAACTCACCTTTGAAGTTGACTGCAATCATAACCATAAAGATGAATTGACAACCATTATTTGTGCAACATAATTAGAAAGCTACTATAGGGTGTAATTACACAACTTTTTGCATAAAATTTCCTTCCCACTTGCACTAGACAATTTGAAACTTTGCAATGAAAAATTTGTAATTGATGAACAACAAAGATGGTTTGCAAATTCCAATTATGTTTGGCAAAATGGTTGCCTTGAGCTCCTTACTAGCTAACTAATTCCCAAGAAGAAATAAGTGGAAGTAAGTAGGCCTAGGTGCACATAGTTAGGGGTGTAAAATGCACAAAAAAGTATGGAATTTGTACCTCTTCAAGACATAGTTAAGGGTGTAAAATTCACGAAATTCTTGGAAATTTTACCTCTCCAAAACAAAACCAAGGACACACATTTATCCATAATTATGTTTGTAGGTGAGATAACATGTTTGTTACAAAATTGTGGAAATATCCACTTTGATGGATGCTAGTTGAACATGAGAGAATTATATAAGTAGTAATTTTTAACACAATTTATTTAATCCATGTTCATATAGGACTATTGGTGGGCTTCTTTATATTGTACATTTGGTAATTATTTTTACAATTATGAGCTTTTGATAAATAGATATCTAAGACTAGATTTGATACATTTGTAATGAAATTATCAATTTTGGAAATGACAATTGGGTGGCACAACATGAAATATTGAAAACCAAGGACATAATTTTTAGGGCTACCCAATCCTAAACCAACATTGACACGCCCCAAGTTCCTTGTTAGACCCAAAAAGGGTCCAACTATGTTAAAGAGTGGAAGTAGTTGGAACTTGGTGTTGCTCCCAGCTTCTAGCATTAAAGGGGGTGAAAGGGGCGTGCTGAAAGCTCCGGGATTAGACTAGGAAGAGGGACAACTATTTAGTTACTCGTTCCTGCATCAAAACCAACCACAAGTTGGTCAAATCACCTTCGAAAACACTTTTGGTGTTGGGACAAGCCACGGGCAACACGGACTCACTTGACTCACTAAGATTGTAAACAACTAAGTGGGTTAAATGGAATGAATCATTTTCTTGCTCGCATGAATTTCAAGCACTTAGTTGATAATGCAATAATAAGAATAATACAAATGTCAAAAAAAAATTGAAAATGACCAAAATAGACCAATAAATGAGAGTGACATCAATCCCAACATCACATAAAGGAGGCAATTGAGAAGGCAGATATATGTGAAGGGAAAACATTGAACCCAATGACATAAATGAAACTAAAGTATTAAAGGTGATTTAATTAAAGTGAGGACCTATTTCTAGGGTTGAAAAATGGATATGTTGTCTAGTGGTTTCAGCAAGGCAAAACTATAATATATAATATACCACAAATAATCAAAATTGAGTTTTATAAGTGTTACAACCCTAGCTTTGGGCTCGCGACCAACGTAAAGGCTTGCAAGGGTGCGGGCCAAAAAGGAAGCTCATGAGTCACATCTCATGTTCGTATGAATGTAGGAGAATGTGAGGGAATGAACCCTCACACCCCCAAGTGAGCTTTCACTTTAGGGGTTGGAGTCCTGATGGACTCCCGAATCTTTAAAAAGCGATTGCAAGGATCAAAATTCATTGGATTGAGGAATTCCTTATATCATTGAAAAGCTCTTGGAACGTAGATGTCTAAAATGGGCTCGCATAACTCATTTGGACACTTAAAACACAAGTTATGGCCAAACAAAAAGGCGGGAATCAAATTGCTAATTTAACTCCTAATCATTAAAAGTCAATAATCTCCCTGGTTTCCTTGCTTTCAAGTGTTGTGTCACATATTGTTGAAAAGCTCTCGATGAAGGTTACAACTTTTCTTAAAACCTCATTTCAATCGAAGGTGTGCACGCAAAGGTATGGACCCTTGAAGTTGTGGGAGTCCCATTTGTGGGAGTCTCAAGACAAAATGACATTTGGGTGCTAGTCCTGTGTCCCAACACAGAATAAACTATAAGGGGGAAGGTGGTGGCTTCCCCCAAGTCTGGGCCATGGTGAGTTTTATGAATCCATGTTTGCCCATGGCTGGTCTGTGCACCAAAGTGCTCTAACTACGCATTACCCAACTTGTTTAGTTTGTGCAGGTCCATGTGAGTAATTGAATTGCTTATTAATCTTCCTAGTCCCATCTCAAAACTCTAACAAGCCCCTCTACCCTCAAAGTGTTACGAGCCAAAGAACGTGCCCCAATTCCTTTTCCTTCTGTTATTTTCACCTTGGACTTGCAATTAATTCCATCAAAGAGCTTGGGGGTGTGTCAATTAGGATCTTTCAATAAAACATAAGTAATATTGAAGACCAAGAAGGCAATCCCACTCAATAGAACAAAAGTAAACTCCAAATTGAAATTAACCCAAAATAATGACTAGAAAAACATTGAATCAACCTTGAAAACAAATATGGCCAAAACTATCAAATTCCATTGGAATTTTTAAAAGTTAAATTAGGTGGAGTCCTTTGTAAACCACAATAAAATGGAAAATCCTTCTCATTAAATTTTTTTCAAAAACATTTTAGCCATTTTTGGAATTTCAAGTGTTCATAAAATTGGACAAAGGTTACATGCGTTATTTATGGCAAACAAATTATGGTACATAGAAGGCAATATGAAGGATGTGGAAAGAAAATAGTTCAAAACAAACATGAAGAGATGAAGACATGGAGAGTGAATGATGGGCATTTAGTGTAAGTCTACACAAATTTTTAAAAAGCCAATTAATTTTGGGCAACAAAATTTGCATGATTCAAGAATTACAAATGGATCGTCACTTGTGTGAAAAGATGGAATGAAATGTCCCTTATAACACAAGGGTGGCTATTAATAACCTAATATAATGTAGATAAGATTTCAAGAATGCTCGTAAATTTTTGCTCGATGGAAATGGGGGCAAATCACATGGGTGCCCTCAAGATTGTTGTCCAAAGACACCATCAATTAGGCCCACTTTACATTAGGAATCAAGGCCAATGTTCAACCCAAATCCAACACTAAATCTATTTGTGTAGAAGTTGAATTTAGCCCAAAAGGTTTTTAAATGGAGTGGAGGCTAAAAAAGAAAATAATTTTTTTGTCTAACCAAAATGCTAATAAATGTTGAAAATTATGGCCTAATACTGGCCCCAAGGATGAAAACATAATATTTTGGGCGGCCAATTTGTAACCCTTGGGGTAAATGTCCCAGCATTTGTTAAATTTTTGACATCAATGTTTTAACATTTATTAGTAATTTGGGGCCATTTTGAACCCCCAAAATCATCAAAGTTGGCCCCAAGGTTTTTTGGCCCTAACTCCAAGTGTAAAGTGTGCCTTAGAATACAAGACATAAACATGACATAAACATGACATCCCAAGGACATGACTTGCAACTAAAAAGTTTATCCCATATGTTTCGGCTTTCATTCTCATCTTGAAAAGTATATAAACAAGGTGTTTTGTCTTTATATTTTCATATTTAAAACATGGACATATGGGATGAACCATTGAAAACGACTTGACCCAAAATAAAATAAAAATATTCATGTGTTTACCCCTAACTACAAACTTCCCTAACTTACCTACTTATTTTCCTACCTACCTACCTAAGTAAATATTTGGCCTAGGTATGTAAATAGGTTTTTATCTAGATAGGTGTTTAGCCTAGAAGGGTAGGTAGGTATATAGGTAGGTAGGTACCTAGTTCAACCTACATACCTAAATATTGATTTAAATTGAATTTGGACAAATTCAATTAATATGCCACATGGCAAATTTCTATTGCACCACATGTCACAATCTAAACCATCCAAATATAAAAATGAAACATCTTGGATTATTTCAAAATAATAAAGATATATTTTTAATTATTAAGAGTTGGGACACGTGGCAACACATAATTTGTTCCCTTGTTCACCAAAAAAAGTCGCATCCTAGTTGCAAGCGATAATACGTATATGATAAGTCAAAGGATGAAGGCGTATTTTCTTGACTTTTTCTTTCATCCAAAATTCATTGTCGTTTGCGACTAGTGTCGTTTGCGACTATTAAAATTTCAGTTGCAAATGTCACTTGTAACTATAAATTAGTCGCAGAGACTAGTTGCAAAATGGCCATTTTCTACTAGTGGGCATTCCTAAAAGTCTTAACTATCTCGAAGAAACCAATGGTTACATGACAAGGCTCCCATTTGTTGTTCAAAAAATGCACAATGAAAATAAATGTGTCCACTCTCGTTCTAAACATCCATAAATCAAAACTTACCATGCAAGTATTATAATACTCGAGCTAAAGAAATATACTTTTCCTTTGTCTTTTATGTAATCTTAAACAAGATTTCATTTATTAACATTAATACTCACCTAAATGGAAAATTGAGACGAAAATTTTGTCTCAAAATTAGCCTTTAAAAGAATGGGGCCTCAACAAAAGATAATGGCATTAACTCCTTAGCTATGAGCAATGCCAAATCCTCTTCAAATTGCTTTTGTTAAAGATCAATCTTTGAATAAGGCATAACACTACCAAAAAAGGAAGAAATAGTTGTTGGGCTGGGGTTGGACCTCTTTTTTGAAGGCCGCCATGGTCCTTTGGGTCCATCCTTTTCTTCTTGCCATTCACTCCACACATGCCGATGAAAGGTTTCAATTTGTTTTCAAAGTGCAGAAATTCCATTTTTTGTCTTGTAATTTATAATGCCTTTTTTAATTATTGCAACATGGGCAATGGAATAATGAAGAACACATTTTAACTACTCAGGCTAGTTTGTTTCATTCTCACTTGAGCTTACCTTAGGAAAAGGTGAAATAATGGCCGCAAAAAATGCCTAAGCTGGGGAAAAACGGCCTTTGGGCTTCTAATAATCTTTTTGTTTTCCCAACAAAGCCCAAACTTGTGTATTGTTTGTGGCTGCAAAGTTTTGTATTGTTGTTGAACTTGCACCTACACCAAAACCTAATGCAAAATCACAACAATCATGATTCAATGGTGGCTTAGTGGGAAAAATCACCTCTTATGTAGGAAGTTAATTATCTTCCATGGTGTTCAACTTTATACCCCCCAAAAACTCAAAAGCCGACCAAGATGGTTATTTGTTAATTCTTGTTAATTGCAATTATTAAAAAACAAGATGACGACCAAGCTTAGGAGGTTTAGAAATGTTGCAGCCAATAAGATAAAAGGATGACCAAGACTAGGGCAATGGCCATGAAGAACGCAACTAGTAACATAAGAAGACGACCACGATAATCACCAAGAACATAAGAGGATGACCATGGCCACAGTGATGGCTAGGAGGAACACAACCAATAACACAATAGGATGATTAGGACCACAGCGATGACTAGGAGGAACGTAACTAAGAACACAAGAAGAAGACTAAGGCGATGGCCAAGAAAAGGCAACCAAAAACCACAACCACAATAATGGCCAAGAATAAACAACTAAGAACCATGGCCACGATAATGGCCACAAGGAGCGCAACCAAAAAAAATAGAGGACAACCATGACCACAATGATGGCCAAAAAGAGTGCAACTAAGAACATAAAAGGATGACCACGAAAATGGCCAGGAGGAAAGCAACTAGGAACACAAAAAAAAAACCACAACCATGGCGATTATCACAACCCTAGCCTTGGGCTCATGACCAAGGCATTAACTTACAAAGGTGCAAGGTAAGGGCTTATAATAGTGCGAGCCAAGAATGAAGCCACAGGAGTCACATTTCATGTTTTTGGGAGTTTAGGAAAGTGTGAGGGAATGAACCCTCACACTCCCAAGTGAGCTCCCACTTTGGGAGTTGGAATCCCAATGGACTCCCGAATTTTCAAATCGCAATTGCAAGGGTTAAAACTCATTGGATTGAATAGTTCATTGTATCATTGAAAAAATCTTGGAACGTAGATGTTTAAAATGGGCTTGCATGACCCATTTGGGCACTTAAAACATAAGTTACGGCAATTTGACTCCGAACCACTAAAAGTCCAGAACCTCCCTGATTTCCTTGTGTGTAAGGGGCGTGCCACATACCGTTGGAAAGATCTCAATGAGGGCTACAGCTTTTCTTTAGACCTCACCTTAATTAGACGTCTACGCACAAAGTTATGGGCCTCCAAAATTGTAAGAGTCCCAATTTAAAGAATTTCGAAATTCCAGCTTGGGAGTCCTGGGACAAAATGACATTTGGGTGTTAGTCCCATGGCCAAGAATAGAAAACACTATAAGAGAGAAGGTGGTGGCTTCCCCCAAGTCCAGGTTGTGGTGAGTCTTGGGAGTCCGTGTTTGCCCATGACTCATCCGTGCACCAAAAACATTCCAATTATGCATTAACTAACTTATTGTTTGGTTTGTGCAAGTCCGTGTGAGTAATTGATTTGCTTTTCATTCTCCCTAGTCCCTATCCAAAGCTCCAACATGCCTTTCTACCTTCAAAGTGTTGCAAGTTAAGGACCGTACCCTAACTCTTCATTTTTCCACTGGGTTCACCTTGGACTCACATTTGAGTCTATTAAGGAGCTTAAAAGTGCGTCAATGATGGCCAGAAGGAAAACAACCATGAATAGAAGAAGACGACCATGATTACGACAATGGAAAAGATGAACACAACCATGAAAACAAGAGGATGACCACAACGATGGTTAAGAAAAGGCAACTAAAAACACAAGAAGATAACCACAACCACAGCAATGGTTAGGAGGAGCACAATGAAAAACACAAAAGGATAAGAACAACCATAATGATGGCTAAGAAGAGCGCAACCAATAACACAAAAGGACAAAGACAACCATGGTGATGGTCAAGAAGAATGTAATTAGGAACATGAAAAAAAGACCATGACAATGCCAAAGAGAAAGCAACCAGGAACACAAAAGGACAACCATGGTGATGGCCAAGAAGAGTTCAACCAGGAAAATAAGAAGATGACCATGACCATAGCTAGGAGGAGCATAATCAAGAACATAAGAAGACAATGATGGCCAGGAAGAATGTAACTAAGAATAAAAGAAGACAACCATGACCATGGGGAAGAGGAGGCAACCAAGAACACAAAAAAACAACCATGACCATGGTTAGGAGGATGCAATTAGGAACACAAGAGGACGACCATGACCACAACAATAGCCAAGAAAAGGCAACTCAGAACAAAAAGAGGACAACCATGGCCATGGCCAAGATGAGTGCAACCAAGAACATAAGACGATGACCAAAAAAATAGGATGACACACAACACTTACAAGTTGCAACAAAAATATTTATAATGTGACAAAAGAAAAGAAGTGATGGCATACTTAATATTGGTGGCCTACAACACACGAGCTTGAAAAACAACACCCATAGTAACCACACCATGAAAATTGAAAACCACCAACACCAACATGAGGCACCAAAGTGAAAAAAAACACCTTGAGTATTGGCGTGAAACATCAACATGAAGAAGAGCACCAATGTGAAGAACATAGGAAAAAGGACAACACTAAGAAAAAAAATGTAACAAGACAAAAGAAAAGATAATTTTGAGCTTCAACCTTTGAACTCAAAACTGAAAACTCCAAACAATAAACCTTAATGAGAACTTAAAATTTAAAACCCCAATTCCTAATATTAGAACCGGAATCAAATTTTCTCAAAAGAACATTTCCAATTCTAGTTTTCTAAACCACTAAAGAATTAAGCCTAGTTCTAGTTCCTTTTTAAATCCAAAAAAAAAACCTTGGGGGGGG
>Ga0209208_10000393_pt1 | contig 55508 bp, 36 predicted proteins | sample S1TSphfallax_3_FD_187694 | JGI IMG/M metagenome (GOLD analysis project Ga0209208, IMG submission 187694) | Host-associated microbial communities from peat moss isolated from Minnesota, USA - S1T2_Fd - Sphagnum fallax MG (SPAdes) (version 2) | ecosystem: Host-associated > Plants > Peat moss >... | reverse complement strand
AGAAGGGGTGGTCTAAGGACAAATATGTTTTTTCATTTTCTCCTCCTTTGTCCCTTTATGGCTCCCTATGCAAGTTTTTTTCCCCTCCTTTTCTTCTTCCCCCCCAGCCCCCCTCTGTCTCCTCTTGCTTTTTTGGCCACCTAGGGGTTGAAGCAAGATTTTTTCCCCTCTAGGCCTTTTTTGCCTTTATGGCCATAGAGGGGTTGAATCAAGTTATTATTTTTTCTCTTCCTTCTTACCTATGTGATTGTATAGGGGTCCAAGCAAGGACTTTTTTTTGGTTCTCATTGTCTTGTGTTCTTTCATTGTTTCTAGATCCTTGTCTTTCATTACAAGGCAATTAAATGTTTTCTAGTTGGAAATCATGACCTAGTGACACACATAGGGCTTCAAGCACTATGTTTTTTTGGGTCTCTTTGCGAATACATCTTTTGTATTTTTCAACTATTTTTCAGTTCCATGCAAATAGAAAGCTTTTGTTTTAGATCATTAGACTTTGATTTGGTAAGGTCCAATGACAAAATTAGATGAACACCTAGTTTTTTAATTGAATATTTTGATCATATAGTTCACAATGTTGTGTTTGAAAGTTTGGTTTTGAATGTGTATGGTAATTCATTAATTACATTGTCTTCTAAAACTATGGTTTATTCTTCTTTTCATGCATATGTGATTGATATTGTGAATAATGTCATTATCAATGTTAGCATCAAGGGGGCATGTAGAAAAACACGTGTTGAGGTGATAAAAATAGTTTAAAATATTCATTATCAAAACCTAAACAAATTATGACAAGGGAGATTTAGACTAAATGATTGAACTTTCCAATGCCACTATAATGATAATCATAATGTTGTTTGATCCTCCTAAATCAAACTATGTTTATTGCCTAAAAATGCAATTTAGAGTTTTGTTTGACAAATGTTCTAACCTCTTATCACAACAACCATTGTTTTTGTTGCTATTGATGCCCATGAAAAAATAATGACAAGTTCGACCTACTAGCTATTGATGGGAACAATCCTAAAAACATCAAAATTGTAGGGTTTTTATATTGTTTTTAATTGTCTTTCTCATTGTGTTTATTTTTAAAGAAAACTTGTAATTTATTTGCATTGTTTATATGTATGGTTTGATGCCTTGTTTCAAGTTAAGTTCCATTACCTAGTTGAACAATCTTGCAAAGGAGCACCCACATTTTGCATTTTGAAAAATATTGCAAGTAGTAATTAAGGCAATGTGCATCTCCTCACCATTGATTCTTCCATCCTTGTTCTTATGTTATCACCTTCATTTTATTAAAAAATAAAAAAGGTCTTCAACATTCGCATGTCAAACACTATGGATATGTCCTTCATTTCCTTTAGGGTTAAAATATTTCATTTGTATACATTTTTACCATACAATCATGTTTAATCTATGTTTAAAATTGTTGGATTCAATTATAATTTTAATGTTTCTTCATGTTTTGAGATTAGGTTGATGGTTGCATGAGAATGAAAAATCTTTTTACTTTGCCCTACATGGAAGTTTGTTCAAATTGTAAACTTGGGTGATATTTACCAACATCCTTCTAAGAGGTTTTATTTTAATGATTCATGTATACTTACAATTTGTGTTCCAGTAATTTCCACTATTTTGGCTTACATTTTTACTTGTCCTAGAAGCTAGGTAGCAATTTATTTGATTAGTCATTTGTGGACAAGCTTTACCTTTTTTTTTTGGTTTTTTCCAAGTTCCAACTAAGAATACTACTTTAATTAAAGTAGGTTTTTACAAACTAGCTTAACATTTTCTCAAAAAAAAGAGGTAATTTGTTAAATTGGGTTCTTGAAATTTAAGTCCCCAAACTAACTTGTGAAATTAAGGTCCCAAATTAACTTGTTGAACCAAAGTCCTCAAATAGGTTTGTTGATTTGACCTATGTGAAGGTGTGGTCCCAAATTGACTTGCAAATTTGAAGTCCCCAAATTAATATCACAAAATGGGTTTTAAAGTTGAAGTCTCAAAATAAGTTTGTAAGCTTCAAATGTCAAAAAAAAAGTCCCAAATCAGCTTGCTAACTTGAAGCTCCAAATTAATTTCCCAAATTGGAATTTCAAAGGTGAGGTCTAAAATTCACTTTATAATAATCTTAGGTCTTCAAATCTAAGTTTTAATTTGGCTTGCAAAATGAGGTCCCAAAATTGACATGCCAAATCCCATGTACATCATTGAGGTTTTGAAGTCAAGGTCATAATTAGTTTATTAAACCAAAATCCATGTTCCTATTTGGATTGTGAAGTTGTTGCCAAATTCAAAGTCCTAAATTAATACAATCAATTTATTTTTCTTGAATCACCTATATAAGTTGATTTCGGTTGTTATTTCAACATTTGGTTGAGTAAGTTGGATTGCAACACACTTTTCTTTTATGTTCAATTATACCATGTGGATTTGGGTACATTGCAATTTCAATAAACTTGAATATGTCACTTATGACATTTCATAATACTGAACATTAAACACCTAGCAAGACATTTAAAATTATTCAATTAAGATAATTAAGGTGATAGTTTGTGAAGATCATTAGAATCATCATTTATTTGTGGACGAAATGCATCCATGGATTTCCACTTTTCATTCACAATGTGTAGTTTAAAAGGTGTTCAAGAAGGCTTCCTTGAACCATATGGAAGCTTCCTTGAACTAGGCACCCAAAAAACATAAATAGAATTAGTTTTTCTCATTATTTTCAATTTGTTCAACATTGGTTTGAAGTACAATTTTATGTTTTAATTTCTTCTTTTTGTTTCATGTTTTTAATCATTGGACATGTTATGAATAAAATTTTTGTTTATGTATGTTTCTTGCATATTTCATGGCCTTATTTTTGGTTATCATGTTATTTGATTTGATTTAAATTTAAGTTTTTTCTTGGCTAGTAATTATGAGGCTCTCATTCCGGATCATGATAGGTGCCAAGTGGAAGTGTAGTAACGGAGGCATGCAAAGGTTTCCTCTAGGTTGTCTCAATTCTTGCACATCATGGGAATCCTTTAATATGCATTTCAACAATTGTGGTTCACCCCTAAACTCACACAAATTACAAAAAAAAAATTCAAAACAAAGCCTCGTAATCCATGTATTCAAGAACATGACTATTGTAGGATGGGGAGGATGAGCACATAGAAGGCAAAGAACAATGGTAAGAACATCAACTACAACCTATGCAAAATAAGTAAAATAAAAATTGAAGAAGGATTATAAAAGAAATAATTTTGGGCGAATAATGGAAAATGCCTCCACTTCAATTGTGGTTGATTTTTACAAGCAAATGAAAAGTTAGTGGAGTGTTTGTGATATGATGAAAGGAAAAAGGAAAATAATTTCTTAAAATAAACTTATTCACAATCAAAATTAAACCTCTACCACTTAGGGAAGGGGGAGTCTAAATTAGAGTCTTACATGTGTGATCCCCTTGCAATGTTAGTGTTGATTGTGACAAGAGGAACCAAAAGTTCACCTAAAACAACCTAATTAGGTTCCAATGCTAAAAGATTGCATCCAAGCAATTGACAAGCCTTTACATTGTTACATATAAGATAAAAACAACGTTATTCACCTTCATGGTCACCAATAAAGGGTCCAAGAAAGGAAGGAATTGAGTTCAAGATGTTGAACTTGTTGACACCAAGAGGTTGACCACTGTGGAGTAGGGGAAGCAATAGGCTTGAATGAGGGATTTGAAAGTGACCAAATGCATTTTGTGAGCAACATGGAAAGTAATGTTAGATGAAAACTTAGCCATGTCATTGAAAGATGTCCAATTATAAAGGAAGCCATTCTCCCTAATGATAACTCCCTTCTCTAGTGGTTCCACGAAGGGGGGGGGGGGCATGAAGTTGAATTATGTTGTGTCACAAATACGCAATGTTTTACTAACAAAAGTCTACATGGGGAGCAAATGGGTTATCAATTTAACATGAAGATGATTGGAAAAAAAGATTTGAAACCAACTACATTTGAAGGTAAGGAAATATACAATAACCATTTTTATGAAGTTGTCACTATTCATTCAAATCAACTTGTTCACAACCATCAACTTTGCATGAATCTTCAACTTGTAATTATCAAAGAAGTATCGAATCTCTTTGAAGGTATGGATGTCATCCACATGAAAAACAATTGCAACTCCATTGTGCACAAGATATTGATTAACAAAAGACATTGTTGATTCCACATAATTTTCAACTATTTTATTTCATTGGGGGACAATAGAGTTAGAGGCAAAGGGGGACTAAAAGGTTTTTGGGAATATCAATAATGACAAGGTCCACCTTGTCCAATGAACTCGCCTATAAAGAAACATAAGTTCAATTAGGAATTGATTTTAATTGGCCTAAAACTAAACAAGTTAGAGACATATTAAAGATTCGTTTTTGAAACCTTATTTATGAACTCCTTGATTGACTCAACGAAGTCTAGTCACAAATTGGCAGTTTTATGTGATGGAAGAATAACTCGACAAGATATGTTTAATACCTATTGAATGGACCCTTAAGATTTTTGCTTTGTAAGCGAAGTGGCACATTTGGAATTGGTGCTTACACTAGTGAAACATGAACATTAGATATGGGGTCAAGCTAGAGGTGTTTTGAAATAATCATGTGAAATCTCTCATGCACAAGGTTTTCAACTTCCTCATCAGTTGTAGGTGATGCATGTTGTTTCTTCCAATCTAATCTCTTGTGGTGCCCTTGTTGGAGAAGGGGTAGTTACTTTCTTGCTTTTCTTTTGGACTTCTTCACATTGGCTACCTTTATTTGCATTGTAGCCTTTGCAAAACCTTCCAAATCAACAACCTACTTTAAGAATTAAAAACCAAACTTTTTCTTGAGATTTTGCTCTCAATTTGGGATGGCAATTTTTGGTCAATCGAAATACCAACCACATTTCACAACATGTGCAAATGACCAATCCCCATGTAGCCCCTTTCTATACATATTGCTATCAAATTTTAGATCATTTCAAAATGGTTGGTAATTAAGTGATTACTCCACTGCAAAGGACATGATAGAAATATTTGCAAAAAATACAATCCACACAACATAAGGATAAACAAGAGAAAGAAAAAAATAATTCAACAATAAATTTTAATTACTTAAACTAATTAAACTTGAACCTTGATTACGTAAATTAATTAAACTTAACTATAAACTTAACACTCAAGATTAATTTTTAGAGTCTAGTGTTTTTTCCTTCACTTGATGGAAAGTAAGGAAAGACATGCAAAATTATTTCTAATTGTTCTTGAAAGCCTCGATAATTTACGTGTAATTTCTTAAATCTGGAATTTAATTAGCAATTTAATAATAATAAGGCCTTTACAACCCCTCACTTGACATGGAGTGGAGAGAATTTAATATCAATTAATTTTGTAAAAATTAAATAAAAAAATTGAAATATCAATATTTTGTTTAAAAATTTCACTAAAGTGTCATGAAGGTCTAAAATAAGTAAAAATAAAAATAATTAAAATTTACTCAATCTTGATTAATGTTTCATTCAACATTAAATGAGGCACGTTTTACAAATTAATGAAAATATCCTTAAATATTATGCTACAAACAAAAAATTACAAAACAATTACCAAAATCAATGACAAATTTTCATTACCTAAACTGATTATATGATTTAAATATAAAACTTATTCCAATTTTTTATAAATCCATTTATTTCTACTCATTTTGAATTGAATTGGTGGAAATGTTATTGATGTTATTAGCAATTGAAACTTAAATTTAGACCTCACTCAATACTAAATGAAGGAAATTGAATGAAAATGTAATGAATTTATAAACTTACCAATATATATTATGAAATATGTTAAAATAATTTATTCCATAATTTAATGTTATCGATAAATTTTATGATTAAAATTAGCTTCAAATTGATTTGGTATTACATAAGTTAATATATTATTTTTCAAATGTCTAATTTTTATAATTTATTTGAATTTGAATTAAGAGAAATTTTAGCAATTATTATTGACAATTTATATCCATAATTTTTCATTTGATGTTGAGTGAAAGGATTTCTTTTCAATATGTCAAGTGAGGCATTTTAATAACCATTTTTGTACTATATAATATTTTTATGTCAATAAAAGATATGTCAACGTATTTAGGGTGGGAAATCATTTAAAATCAGATTATTAAAAAAATTCATTTAGTGACTAGTGAATTAATTCTACATGTTAAATCCACACCAAAGTGATGAATTAACCCTAAACTAACTTGTCACAACCTTTTCAAATAGATAATGTGGAGTGATTTAAAGAGTATTAGGCTCCATGAAAGTGAAGGATTTTTTTTATGTTGAAACAAAAAAACGATGTTTCCAATTGTGATTAAGTCGTGAACAATGAGACATAAGAATGGCACATGAAATGCCAAGTGAAATGATTTCAATCATGATGCTAAAAAGATGATTACCTATAAGTCACCTTCTTGGTTGCCTCCACTAAACCCAAGTGTTGCTATTGTGAATGCCATCCTTAACTTTGAACTTTTGATAAAAACCCCATCTTCCATTCCTTAGTGTAGTCTTTCAAGGACTGGAGCCTTGGGATTCCAACTACAATGATTCTAAGGTATGTGATTATGGGTCAAGGAATGCTTGATTTCCTTTGCAAGTTAAAACATAACAAGTGTGACATGAGCCTTGGGGCAATTTGTAGAAACAAGGCTAAGAGCCAGTTTTTGTTTTAGGTTCCCACTTGATACCAAAAGGATACCTCATGCAACCATCTATCAAATGTGGCATTCAAACATCCTAAAATTGGAAATTTGCAAACTTCATGGAACATTTTTGATTGGTTCCATTGTAAAAGTCAGTTGATTTTTTGTTCATTATTCACATTATTGTAACAAACATTTGTAGTTTTTCAATTAACCTTTTTGGTTCAAAATTCATGTTATAATGCAATTAAAATTTGTTGCATGAATTTGGTTCCTAACATTAGATCACATATCAAGAAATGGTTACAAAATCTTAAATAATGTTCCTTCACACCTATTTAATCATTTTTCCCATTCATCCTTGCATTTGTGGCAGTTGACCTCTTTATAAGATTGGGCTCCTCCTCATAGTACAACTTGACAACAACATTTATTGTTGTAGTTAACTTACACTACAACAAATAATTTATTTGAATCCTTACAAAAGTGGAAGTGCACAATGAACTTAGTTGTTGGTTCAATTCTCCCCTTGTACATATAATTGAAAAAGGCCTCATGTGTAAGAATGTAGGTCAAAATTTTAAAGTTTTTGCCTTGCATTTCTTGAATTATTCCTCATTGATAACATCCATAAACTGCTTCAATGGGATTTTTTAATGTGCACAAGATCATGGATAAGACTTGGTTTTGCATGATCTAATTCCATAGACTTGCATGATCATAGTGAGGAAAATTTTGGATGCATGCATAGATTAGCAACTAAAAATTGTAAAATTGTAAAATCTATATTGACTTATTTGTTAATTATGTCATAGTAGTAAGTAATCCAACAATTCCTTCTCTTGTGTTCAACATGATGGAGTCCACAATGACATGCCATGACTCCTCCTTTGAATAAACCTTGTCAAATGTACAACATCCGTGCTTGTAATTTGTGATTTTTGTCATAAAAACATCTTGCTCGAAAATTGGGTGAGGTCTAATATTTTATAGAAAAAAATGTTCAAATTTTTGGTCCCTTCTTCTCCACATTTCTTTACATGAGCTCATATAGTCATCAACTAAGACCTCCTTTCCCTACTAATCTGTTAAGAAAATGTAAAACACCTTTTTCCTTTTTTTGTCTCCAGTGTGAAATTTGTGTTCCATCTTTAGAATATTTTATTTTCAATGCATGATAAACCATGGGAATGACAATTCACTTGCATAATGGAATCATTATTCTCACCTTTTCCTTTGGTACCATCTTGAATTTCTCGAAGAGCCCATTGGTCCTAACCTTGTGTTGTCCATGCACTAGTTGTATGGCCTTATTGCATGAAGAGAACTCCTCGTTATTCTTGGGTGAAAACACAATCAAGTAGATTAGTTAGTGTATTTTTATAGGTTGAATTACAAGTACCTTCAAATATATCATGAAATTATCAAACATGTAATTTATTTGGGTAGAAAGATTGAAGTTAATATGGTTCTTGGTTTTATGTAAAAAAATATGACAAAAACATATTTAATCACGAGTTGAATAAGATTATTGTGAATGAAATTAGGTGCAAGTAAATGTCATATTTCATAAAAATAGGTGCAAGTAGATTAAAACAATGTCCAAATAAAATAAAAATAAAAATGGGAGCCTTAAAGTATATCATAGGTTTTGTGAAAACATGTAATTTAAAATGTTATATTTGGTCTTTGGAAATGAAGCAAGTTTAAGACATTTAGAATTGTAATTTTCAAACACATTATTTACACACTTTTATGATGCACTTGGTTTTCATTCTTATGAAATCTACATTCTTATGATTGCAATTGAAGCTCCATGGTTTTGCATTATGATAGGAGGAGTTCTTGAACTATTTTCATGCTTAAATGTGAAAATCACTACTTTTGAAGTAGAGAAGACTACTTTTGAAGTAGAGAAGACTACTTTTGTGATCTACTTGACTGTGCTTTCACCCTCTTTATATGGAAAGACTTTTATATTCTCCACAAGTTAGTTAAAAGCTCATAACTCAATTAAAAATAATGCCTTTGAAAATGCAACATGAGGAATGTTACCTAGACCTTTGAGAATTGCATGGTGCCACAAGGGGTTTCCAAGTTAGCATCTTCCCAATCTTTGTCTTCTTCTTGGATATAGTTAGCCAAAGGACAAACTTAATGAACTTCCAAGCCTTTCCAAATGTTGAACTAGAAGTACAATGGGTTTACAACTTGTTTTTACATCTTCCCAAGAATATTTGGCATAACAAAAAAAGTTTAGTGCAATTTGTTTTATGATATACTAACCTCATTTGGCATCGAATGAGATTGTCCAATCAAGCTTTAAACTAATGGGTGAAATTCTATCAATTTTATTGCATGCTACTTAGTAGTACTTGACAAAATCTAAAAGCAACCTAGAATCAAAACTTGGTATCATGAGAATTCCTCAATCTTAGTAATGTCCTTGATCCATTCCTTGTTATCACATTGAGGAAAAAAGGTTAATCAACATGCATTGCTTGATGTTGAATGACAATTCTACAAAAAAATGGAATCAAATAACTTTTAATGAATTATTATCAACATCAACTCTTTGGAAGCTTACCTTTCTTCCAATGCGTTCATCAATGATTTCTTCCATTGATGTGGTCATCAATACTCCTACAAAGTTTGATTTCCTTACTTGGGAACAAATTAAAGAATGAATTTTCAAAACTTATGCATTAAACCTTAAACCACTAATGCATTTCTAATAAGTGTAGTAATTTCCTAGGAGTAAATTGACACAAAGTTTATTCTACGTCAAGTAAAGAAACCCATTGCATTAAGATGTGGGTTTAGAAATGGAATTAGATCCCATGTTCTTTGAGGTTTTGAAAGGACTATTGTGTTCACAAAACTAACATTCCATAACTAACATGGGAGAAACATTCCTTGAACATGACCAAAAAAATCTAAAGAGATTTAAGGTTCAATTAATACAACAACCATGGAGAAGTTCAAAAAAAACTTTATCCAATGCTTCCTTATGAAATTGCTTCAACTTTGTGAAAGGTGTCAATTGTTTGTATTTCAAACAATTCTTGGATAGGGATTAGGGCTTCACAAACCCAATGGAATGAACTTTGTTAAGCTTGAAAAAACTTTGTAATATCCTAGACTTTGATGTTTTCTTAGTTTGTGTCATGTTACATACACTAGAATGTTAATTACCTTGGAAGAATTACTCTGAGAATGATTTGCAACCTTGTCTTTTTACCTTCTCCACCCCTTTTGGTCTACCATAATTTCAAATTCAAAAATGCCATATTTCCACCAAATCCCTAAGGACTTTGCTTAAACACATGCACAAGGACATTCTATTATGCTTGATTCATTGACTATAATAAGTCAAATGACATCATATGAATGGAACATGTGAAAAAACTTACCCTAATCAACAATAACACCCTAAAGCCTATAAACAATTTCATGTATTTCATATTCAAATGATTTTTTTCCCTAATGTTTCCTTTGTGTAATCTCCCATCATCCCTTTAAAATCCAAGTGCTAAGGAAATAAAACACAATTTGTCCCATGGACTAGACAAAAACAAAAACAACAACAATGGAACATACCATTTAACATTATTTTTATGAAAAAAGGCCACATTAAACTTTAATTTCAAAATGACCTTAAAAGAATCAATGTTCAAGTTTTCCCATATGAATATTTCTTGATGTTGCACCACACATGTTGGATTGTTAAGGTTTTATAAAATGAAATACGTTGATTCTAAATTTAGTTTTCTTAAAACACAACTTTTATGTACATTGAATAACTAGGGTTTCATGAAAAGAATGAATGCTTGAATGTTTGCCATGTCTCCTAAATGCAGTACTATTACATACATTCAATAATTATAGTTTTATGAAAAGAATGCAGGTTTTTTAAATAAATTTTGTCATAGTTATCATAGTGTCATACCTATCATAGTTACCAATAAAAAATGAAAAAAAAAGGGGCTTATAAGATTAAATGAACAAAAGAACTTGAATTGAGTTGAAAGGTGATGAAGTTTTACTACCAACTTGTCCATTCTCAATATTCCAAACTCCAAATTTAAACTCAAAGCCCCCAAAATTTATTTGCATACCACCTAAAATGTAGGTCGAACCTTTTTTATTTCTTTTTTTTTGGTGTGTTTTTGTCACATTTTTTCTTTTTTTCACACTTTCTATGATTCTTTCCCTTTCATGGATTCTTATTATTTGTGTTTCCCTCTTTGTCTTTCATTCATTATATGTGTTTCCTTTCTATCTCACTAATGTTTTATTGTTTGGTTTTTAACTAGTATTATGCACATTTTGGTTTCTAGCCTAATATTGTGCACATTTCAAAGGATGGTGCATATGATGATAACACCAATGTTACAAAAGCCATATATTAGGTTCCATTTTCTAATCCATAAAGACTGTAATGGATGGTTGATGCAAAAATATTTAATAATGCAAGGAAAACTTTATTGAAATACTCTCAAAACACCATATCGGCACCATGAACTATTGCATTATTAACAATGACATTAACCATGGTGTGAAAGTCAAACATGATTGTTATTGAAAGGGAACTTCATTGTCCTTTTATGTTGCAACCCTAACATTGGGCTTGCGACCAAGGCAAGAGCTTGCAAGGGTGCGGGCCAAGAAGGAAACCCAGGAGTCACATCTCATGCTCTCGGGAGTGCAAGAGAATGTGAGGGAACAAACCCTCACACTCCCAAGTGAACTCCCATTATGGGAGTTGAAATCTTGATGGACTTTCAAATTTTCAGAGAGCAATTGCAGGGGTCAAAACCCATTGGATTGAGGAGTTCTTTATATTATTGAAAAGCTTTTGGAACGTAGATATTTAAAATGGGCTCGCATGACCCATTTAGACATTTTAAACATAAGTTATGGCCAAAAGAAGGGTCGGGAGTCAAATTGGCAATTTGACTCCGGACCACTAAAAGTCAGGAATCGCCCCAATTTACTTGCGTTCAGGTGGCATGCCACATACAATTGGAAAGCTCTCGATGAGGGCTACAACTTTGATTTAGACCTGATCTCAATTCAAGGTTTGCACACAAAGTTATGGGCCCCCAAAGTCGCAAGAGTCTCATATGTGGGAATTTTGGGACTTTGACTTGGGAGTCCTGGGACAAAATGACATTTGGGTGCTAGTCCTATAGTAAGCACCAAATATACTATAAGGGGGAAGGTGGTGGCTTCCCCCAAGTCTGGGCCGTGGTGAATTTTGTGAGTTCATGTTTGCCCATGGCTCATCCATGCACCAAAGTGTTCCAGCTATGCACTAACCATTTTGTGGTTTGGTTTGTGCAGGTTTGTGTAACTAATTGAGTTTCTTGTCAATCTTCTTAGTCCCCATCCTAGAGTTGTAACACGCCCCTCTACCCCCGAAGTGATGCGAACGAGTGAACACGCCCAACTCCTTATCCTTCCGTTTTTTTCACCTTTGGATTCATAGTTGAGTCCATCAAGGAGCTTGGGGGTGTGTCACTTTGTGAATCATGAAATTAGGGTGTAATGTCCTACCCTTTGAATCATGTTGTTTATCATTATTCTCCCAAAACCATTCCACATTTGGTGTCTATGGATACATCTTCTAAACCTAGTATAATGGATTGCTTTCAAGAAATGTCATTTTCTCCACATTTTACCTCTAAATTATTATCAATATTGAATTCTAATCAAATTTGATGGTGATGTGGACTTTTTGAACTTCCTCCAATTGATAATCTAAAAGGATAATTTAACCAAATGCAAATAATGGATAGGAAGTATTATGACCACGCTTGGTGCAAGGTGAAAATGACGAACATAAAAAAAGATTTTCATTTTACTTTTTGGAAGACATAGTGTTTGGGTCATTTGTAATGTCTAAATGACCATTACAATTATTTCCTTATTAATGGAAGAACCAATGAAATCACTTGGAGTGGCAACCATGTCCATTTAAGTAAACAAAGTCTTATTTTAAGTCCCCCATATTGTAAAATTTCCTCTAGCCTTCCCTTTTGTGTGATACGTATACAATTTGGATGTATTACATCATTCGCAAATAGGTGAATTCGACTTGAACAACAATTCATTTTGGTACACATGAACATTTAGTTCTAGATGAGAAGTGTGGATAATTAAATCCAACAAGTCAAAGTTTTGGTGGAGGAAAACGTTTTTTGCATGTCGTTGGTACTCACATCAACAATTGTGTTGGCCGTAAGCAAAATGTTTTTATCCAAGCACTTGTTGAACGAAGATGTCAATGGTCTCATGGAACTTTCTAACGTGAAAAATTTACCCAAGTGATGGACAAGTTCACAACATTGTGTTCTCCCAATGTTAAGAACTTAATTGCATCTTAAATAAACATTGTCCAACTAACAAAGGGTGTGTTTACAACATTTTGGTTCTCAAATATATGAATAGTTATGAATACATTTAGGATGGTTATTTTCTTGGACAATAATCTAGAGAAAAAATTCTTCTTCAATTTGTTTGTGCATGGAAATGCTAATGGATGTAATTTGGTGAAACAAATGTAGCCTAATGGTGACCTTCAAACAACTTGGATCATGTTTGACCATGTGAAGTGTGTTAGTAAATGGATTACCTTAGTTTGCCATGTGTATGATCTAATTTATTATAAAATGATGACAAGTGAAATCTATGACTTCAAATTAAAAGACACAAATGCAAAATGTGTTATGTGGTAGAAATTTTAAAAGTTGATGGCAAAGAATGGTGTTTTTCATTCAAACTTTAAGGTTCATGGTCAATAATGTTCAAGTCAATTGGAATATTGTGTAAATTATGTATGGTTCTAATGACCCAAAGTAATTGATGGCTGATAGGGAGTGTAACTATTATTTTCATTGGATTCAAATATACAAAACATACAAAACAACAAATCAAGCTAAAGATGCAAAAACAATATTAAACATTGTGTTATGTATACAAGAAGCCACAACATCGGAAAATACCTATATATATTTGGAATGCATCAATTTGATGTTAGTGGTATTCATCGAGGAGTACTAATGGAATTGGATTTCAAGAGTTGGAAAATTGGCTTAGTTTTTGTCATTTTTGGGTCAAACAATTATGAAAATTTTAAATACCTTACTCCTTGCACACATCTTTCATTCTATCCCATCTTGGTTACATGTTGAAAATATGGTAAAACTCAAGTGAAAAGGAGGTTAAAATAGATTTATTATGTTTTATAAAAGTTTTTACAGAAGAACTTGTTGACATGCTTACAAGTCCTCAAAAACTATGCATAGCACATCATTTCAACAATTGGGGAAAGGGGGAGCTTGTGTGGATGTTGCAACATTGCTAATTATGTTTGAACTTTCAAGCAAAGAACATTGTATTACCAATTCTAGAAAGGTGGTCCTTCTAGACAAGGATTTAATAATAATGAAATTTTCTTACGTAGAGTAATTGATTTGCAGATATGGTTCAAAAATATGCCTTGGCTCATCCTTCACATATAGAGTCGCACACTTAGAAGGCAAGGAAACTTTTGGCTCTTGCAAATGGAATGCATACTTGCTTTTGAAATCAAAAGGGGATTCACATAGGCAAAATTGTGTCAATTATTACCACCCGCATGTCAATACATAGACCAACAAACCACATGTGTAAATTGAACAACCTTCATGTAATGTTAATTAGTTCAAGTTTGTGGTTTTCAATGATGGGTATGTTTAGGTCTTGGAAATTCCTTGTGGAGATGGACTATGGATATAAAACGATGTCCCCCTACATCATGTGTTCAATGTTTGACATTGTAAAAAACCACTAAGCATTTTTGTGTTGCAATGATAATTGCCAAGATGATTATTAATCATTGGTATTTTTGCCCCAACTTATTATGGTTTGTGGCCTTATTTTTAGGTGCACCCCTTAAGGTTCACATGTTTTAATCTTGTGTTGATGACATGAATTATTGCATGGGGGGTACCAAATGTAAGCATGTCATCAATAGACTAATTGTATTGACTTTTTGACCTATGAAAGCACAAACCGACCTCACACAAAATGAGGTAAATTTTTTTGAGGAAACAAGTTTTGTTATCAATAAACAAAAGCATATCCATCTTCAAGGTCTATTTGGTGGGGAAATTTTTGTTCCAATAAATCAACCAGTGGATGAAATGTCATGGCCTACAACATAAAATGATAATATTATTAAATAGATAATGTCATTTAAGATGTCAAATTTTTTTGAATATTACAATTGATGGGAGGTTGGTCATCTTCTTGAAATAGTTATAAACCCACTATTAGAGATTCCTACGCATGAATATGGAAAAATCTAAAAGATTCTATTTGGCAAAATTCCAAACAATTAATAGTATGAAATTATAATTGAAAATTTCCCAACCTACACTTGTTTAGATTTTACGACTACAATTCCCTTATGATCGTAAGTTCATTGGGTTGGTGAGGGAAATGAGTGACTTGTTAACACGTATATTATGTATTATGGCATGTCATGTCATGTCATGTTTTATGAGGAGTTCCAAATTTTCACCTATTTCCTAATTTGGAATTAGGATGAAGTTAATCACTTATTGGCTCATGCTATAGCTTTTAGTAGCTAAAAATATTAATCAAAGGTGACATTAGAACTTTTAGCTCATAAATGTGTGAAGCGTACTATTTAGGATGAAACTATGTGTTTCACTCTAAAGGTGGAGATTACATATTTTGTAAATGACATGATTTGGTGAGGGTTTCAATTAATGTTCAATCATAGGTCTAGTTGGCATGAATAATGTTCGCAAAATTATGTTTTGTAATGTTTAAAAAAAAAAACAATTAGGCATTGTATGTTAATTAAATGTTGACTAATAATGTATAACATTATATTGGGGAGTCTAATTACTTTGCAATTACCATTGGGTGCAATAAGAAATTGCAAGGTTCTTTTAAGTGCAATAATATATATATATAATGAACATACACAATGTTTCTAAAACAAACCTCTTTAGGTTCATTTCATTAGTTATACACACAAAGTACAGATCGAAAGACCAACAATTCAAATTCTCTACAACTCTTTAAATTTGACCCACATAGAGAATTTCTTGCCACGTGGGAATTTTTTTAAAAATAGGTGGAAAATATATTTTATCCGTGTGACAAGAATTTTTTTGCCATGTGATAGGAATGTACCAAAAATGCTCATGAAATCATGTTCACATGCTCGTGATCTCATTGTTCATGCTCATTTGTTCACATGCTAATGACGTTGGTTCAAGAACCATCAAGACAAGCACACTACATTAGATTATATTTGTTTTCAGATGAAGGTTGTCAAGACACCAAGAAATTAGGAAATTAATGCACGAGGATGATTGAATTTTGAACTTACTATTTGTTAAATTGTATGCAACATTATACAAAACATCTAGCACAAGATGAAACGCATAGCTAACATTAATAATTGTTTTGACCTTGCTTCTACATAAAGTCAAGTAAAATTCAACATGCAAGTGAAGGTAAAGCACACACCAAATGCTTCAATGCTTTTGTGTCACTTAAATATGCTTGTTAATAGTACTTGACCTTTTCTTAAAACACATCTTTTACATTCTAAAAAGTACAGACTTAAAAATAAACAAAGTTTAAAACTCTAATTAATTTGGATGCACATGTTACAAATTATTTCTATGTATATTGTGTCACATATTACAAGAAGCAAATGTAGCATCAAGTTACATTGTGTGGCTCAAGATAAAACCCTACAAATTGGGAAACAATAGTAATGATAAGAAACAAAGATAGTAGAAACCAATGTCACTCACATATTAAAATTTAGATCTAACACTCAGATACCAATTAAACATATTTAGTTTTTGTACAAGGACATATATGTGTTCAATTTATTTAAAAAAAGAATAGAAGTTGGTTACACATTTATTATTATTATTATTATTATTTTATGGTTGTGAATAAGCCAAACTTCAATTTTCAAGCCACTAAGGATATGTACAAAGGTTATGCATACCAAAATTTCCAATAATGGATGGTTATAGAATGTTTTGCAATAGTACAACCTAGCCTACAAGGTGTGTTATACATAGTGGCCTTGTTCATTTAATATCAACAATGGACGTTGTATGATAAATTGGTAATAGTTTAAGGATATTTTCTTTTAAAATGTTTTAATGTACATCATCATGTTTGTGTAAAAGAAAAATTGTCATGATTTTTTTCATTTTTTAACATCACATTAGTTATGAGGAACCCAAAAGGGATCTCACATTGAATGAAGAGTCCTAGGAACCTATTTAAACATTTAAAAGATTGTTACCAAACCAAAACCAATAAGGAAATGATGCAACATGATTTCCATTTCTTAACAATTATAGTGATATTTTCTCAAAAAAAAAAATCATCAAATATTCCCTTTTCATGTTTATTTTTCACATTTGTGCAAAATTCAAAGAAGAAAAAAACTTGTTGTGACGTGTATTTGGATGTTAATTTCAATCACATTGTCACATTTTGAAAGAATTACATTAATTTTTTTGTGTACGATGGGTGCATTAAACTATTTTTGGAGAAGGTAGTTTCATATTTAGTTTTGTGGGTTATGGATTGGTGACAAAGTCAATTGGGGTTAAGTGCGCATTCAAGGAGGTGGTAGAGAATACAAAATGTCAAAAAATGAATGTGAATCCTTTTACAATCAAATTAAGATGAATTATCTCACCTAGTTTCTAGGGGTCAAAATCACTTGAAGTTATTATACTTTATAATGATTCTCAACACTATATCCTTGTTTTAAAAGGCAAGGCCAACAAAATGAACACAATTTGAAACAAAAAAAACTTATGGCTTTGGGGAATTGAACCTTAGTTATTTAAAAAAAATTTCTTCAATTGTAGTACAAATTGCTTGCCCCAACCAAACCCTTGCCACAAACAACTTAATCACCATCAACTTACAATTTTGTTAAAATAAATAAGCTTCTATCAAATCATAAGTCTTTTCAACCAAAGAATTTTTAACTTTCACGTAGGTATTCAAATTTGCATTTAATTTTGCAATTCAAGAACATATTATTAGGATAATTTTGAATCACCATGATTATTTGATCCATGATTTCCACCTATACGTAATAACATTTTAAAGTTGTCAATACCCCAACAAGATTAAACGCCAATTCAATTTTTATGTGTGAACTTGGGATTTTGAATATTTTGTTTAGCAAGAAAACTAACATTTGAAAATAGACAAGCAAGGTGATTTGCACATGCAAATGTGAGAACAACTAACATCATAAGTACATATAATTTGTTAATAATTAGTGCAAATGAAGACTCCTCAATTGAAGCTTCAATATTAAACCTTTTTTTTTTTCAAGATCCTCATTAGGAACATTAGTTGTTATAGATGCATTGGGAATAGGATTCAACCCATCAAAACATACCATTAAAAGAAGAACGACAACTTGGTAGTCAAACTTAAATATGAACCAAATTGAACTTCATGTTACACCAGTTTTTTTGCAACATGCAAAAACACAAACAAAGCAAAGTAGAATAGCAAAAAGATGAAGATGAGTTGAACAAAACATTGTGCACTTGATTCGAGTTGCTAACACATGAAATCCAAGCAAGAAAAAAATATAAACTTCAAAAACCCACATGTTTCAAAGTGCAAAGGGGCAGACAACAAAAACATATGAGAATGTGTTTGACGATTGTGAAGAAGCAAAACACACACAAATTAAATGAAGCACTTGGTTCTACACATGCTTGAAGAATCAAAGCAAAGCACAAAGGAGAACAAGCTTAAATTTTTGAGGGACTCCAAGTACCACAAATGCATGAGACTTTGGAACAAGATGAAGGAAAGTGTGCACCAACTGCTATGCCACCATGAAAAACCAATGAGATTGGGAAGTTTTGGGTTTTTGCTAAACCCTAATGAGTTGCAATTCAAAAATTTCAAAACCCTAATGCGAAGATCTCTACCTTTCTTTATCTCCCTTTCGACAGATACAGTTAGACATAGATAGGATAGCACATATGATGGCATCTGGCAGTTGTGTAGTGAGCCAGTTATTCAAAAGAAAAATAAATCCAGATATGTTTTCATCCAGATATGTAGTCATTATATTCCTTTTGATAACTGGACTCTTTTGGGGGTGAGGGGGGGAATATCCGGCTGCCCGAACTCTGGTAGAAACATGGTCTGCTGCATGGGATGGATGATGACGACGTTGGGATGCACCCATATCATGCATGATGGGCCCATGGAAGCTCACAGGAGATAAATTAGCACACGTGAAGTCCGTTCCGGCGGCCGCTCGATAGCCCGGGCGAGCGGCCATCCGAAAACAGTGGAAGGGGTGTCAACGCATTTCCGAGTTTGGATTTTACGTTTACTTTGTCCTTAGGAGCAGGTGCCCTTGCAACAGCGTTTTTCTTTCTGCACATCTCGCAACCAGCACATGTAAGATTCTGGGCTTCGTTCACGCTTTCCTTCGTATGTGTCCTTCCTGTGCTTTTGTGTTTTAAAAAAAAATCGAATTTGGTTCTCGGGTTTGCAACTCATGTGTGAAGCCTCTGGATTCGTTCGTAGAGGATTTCCAGATCCTGTCTTTTTTATGATTTCAGTTTCTTCTCAGCTTGCAATGTTCTATGACCCTTCAGAATATTTTCTCAGAGCAGTTTCATGTCTCACTGGAAAAAGTTTCTGGCATCTTTTTGACATGTTGACGGCAGTTAGTGGTTTCATAAGAAATCACTTGAAACGAGTAGAGATCGAGTCGATGTTTCCCTGGAGGAGAGGTTCGATGCTGGTTTTGACCTTCTAACCTAGTCTAGCACCTCTAATCGAATTGTGCGCATATGTTCTGTTTGCCGGACTTGTAATCAAGGCGTATGAGAGGCGGCAACTAGATGAGGGATTCTGCCTCAGTTTGGAGCCGCTTGAGTCTGCAGGAGTCGCTCTATAGTGAGAGGACAAGATTGTCCGTGACCGAAACGAGTCGGGCCTAGTTGCGATACTTTGACTCACCAGGAACCTTCGACTGCATTTGGGAGCAATACTATCGATGCTTGTCCATAGCGAATTTCTGGTATTCTTTCAGACTGAGTAGATTAGTTTGTCAGTTACCATTCGCGACCATGGCAGGTTGTGTCTGATCCAATCAGGACATTATGTCGTCCTTCCAGTCCAGTTGCTTGAATGTCAGCAGTCTAGATTTTGTCTTTGTTCAATTTTAGATCCCTCCCGTCGTTTGAAGTTCTAAACATTAAAGTGCTTCTACTCCCAGAAAGCGATGCCGTTACTGTTTCTAGTGGAGGTCATTGTAAGCTTTCCTAGTTTCACTCTCCATGTCAAGGTAGTGTGCAAACTCCATTTGAGTTGTTCTCTGTATTTTGCAAAAGGAGCAGAGTTCTTGCTGATGTGCCCTGATGCTTATGGCAGCACTCTAGTTTGGTATTGACCGTGGAGCAATCCAGGAGATATACATCGCTGTCACCTTTCCTGACCGCGCTCGAGCCTTAGAGAAGCTCTAAAGGCCATTCCTATCCTGCTTAGTAGGTGTGCGATCACAAGGACATAGCGAAAGTAGGCAGCGATATGGAGCACGAAGTATTGGCCGGCGCAATTAGTCGCAAGTCGCTTGAGGTTGACTGCACATTGAAGTAGATCGTCAAGGATCATCCGATACAAATCGTATTCGGAGCTTCCTGCATACTTCTTTCGGCAAAGCCAGACACTTACTCACGGCGGGACCAAGCAGTCGGAGTTTCGGAACCCGGGAAGTAATGAAGAAAAACTTCAGAAGGACGGGTAAGCCTACCCTGCCAGAAATACAAGAAGAAGGTTTGTTGACACCTCTCCGCCGAGGGGCGTCATTCTCAGCATATGCCGTGGCCCATCACAAACTAGTCACTCCTAGCTTGCGGGATTTGGAGACCGGATCAGACCACAACCTTCATTCCAATGTCGAAATGGCAGCTGCTCTGGTTGATCAGGTAAAATCACAATCTTCATGCCTTTCTTTTACTTTCCGTCCTCCTTTATCTCTCGCCAGAGCTTCTTTAACATAGCAAAACCCAGTGGGAGAAGCTCACGCCCAAGACAAAAATCTACCAAGATCCCTTTCAGCTCAGGGGACACGCTACATTTTCGTCGTCTGGGACATCATCAACGGATCATGAGGTCGAAGTCTCTTTCTAGCCTGCAGATGTCCCTTTTTAGATTCCAGTATGGCAAAGCATTTGTGTTGTGGGGATAAGCCCTTTGCACTTTCTGAGTTGACTCCACAACTTTGAGGATATGAGTTTGAATTTGCTTCTGTGGATGATTTTCTCAAGTTAGATATTCTGGCACTTTGTTGCAACACAACTTGTGTTTCCACCACAATAAAGTCAACCACTTCAAAGCTCTATTTCTGGAACATCCTGAATTGCAGCAACTCTGTCTTGAGACTCGCTAATTTACATGATGGGAACACAAGTGGGCTCAGGTCTGCCAAAACAATTGAAGATGGGTTGTGATGAATTGGTCAAACTTGAAGTATGCATAATTAACATCTTCTGAATCACATATAGTACAAGCAGCTAAAGAGGGTAGACCTTATAAGGCTGCTATACCTGCTCATATTTTAGGTTTAGTTCAATGGATTGCTCCCAGTGAGTATACATATGTTGTTCTTAAATGAAGCACCATCAAGGATATTCCTTGCTAAAATGGAACCTGAGTGCATTTGTGCAGGCAATGCAAGGCCGTTACCTCCCTTTGGCAGTGGTGTATCACAAGGACTATGAAAGTGCAAAGCAGGCTTTCCTACTCCACCATCAACTTTACCTCGCCAGAGGGATTGTATATCTTATCCTCATGTTATTACCTTTCTTTGAGGTAGGTGCCCATGCTACTTACATCTGAAAGTCTTGAAGACAAATGCATCCTAAAGGAATTAGAAAGCCAAGGAGTTGGCCTCATTCATTTGTGGCAGTTGTTCAGATTCCGGCTTGGTGTAATGGTGAAATTCCAAACCCGTGTGGAGACTTTGATGGATCTGCATATGCACTCAGTAGGCTACCCTATATCCATCCATGGTCATCTCTTGTGATTGAGGTATGCACTATCCACATAAAACCCTATAATTGACAACCTGTTGATAGCTAGTATGTGAGTATTCAACAGAGGTTGGCCACCTGACTTTTAGTCTTCCCAAGAGTGCTTGAGACAATCTCAGCCTTGAGTAAGCCTGGGTGGTTGCATTTCAGTTAAACCTTAGTCACTAAGCTGAAGTTGTTGGCCAAATCATTTGTGTTGCTCAAAGATCTCTGCAAGTTGACCTTTAAAAAAGAACTCTAGTGATCATGCTTTCTCACATCAAAAACATGAAAGTAGTGAATTACAGGGCAAGCTCATTCGATGTATATATTTCAGCAGAGTCTAAAGAACCATCTTATTTCCTGCAGGTATTATGTGTATTGATCTTGGTGTGGTCAGTCACATTGCAATGGTATTTTATGGGTCCCAGTTTTTGGCGAAATCCTGTTGCTGTCTATAAGGTACGTTGCTTATCCCAATGTATTGTGACTCATCCACAAATTTGCTGCAAACTGTCTGTGTTTTGAGTCTCTTGATATCATTGGTTTTTGAGCCCTTCTTGAACATCTTGGTTAGCTACAAATCCATTTTTCCTTTCATCTACATCTGATTCAATTATTTCTCTGATGTCATTTCATCTGTTATCTACTTTCATTATGCAAACTGCTTGCCTGCTCCTAACTAGCCTGATCATGCATGTGCCATCAATGTGGTTCTTTTGTTCTCCTGCATTGATCTCAATTGAAAGTCAATTGGGGTCCCACAATGTATTGCCTTCTTGTCTATCATCTGAACTTAGTTTGTGGATGAATCTAGTATTGTGGATACTGGATATGACTGCATCTGTTTCATGGTAACTGTATGGTTCTGCCTGTTGTTAAGAAATCTTGGCAAGGTGTGAGCAAAATGTGTGGGGCAGGTGATTCTGCTTATGGCAATGGCTGTTGCCATCTCTTCATCAGCTGCAGGCATTGCTAAACCACAAGGCATCAAATTCTCCATGTATTTGCGCATCCTTGTCCCTATAGTCTTTAGCAGGTAACTCAACTACTGATGTTTCTTGCTATTAGGACCAGTTCAAACTGAAAAAGTCTGTGACCACTTATAATGGTCATAGGAAGCAAGGAGATACTTAACAACCATTTGTTGTCTAGGGTGTTGTACAGAGTTCCTGCCTCCTCATGTTGTCTCTTAAATAGTTTTTAACTGCTTAAATATTTAGAGGTTATAGTCCATAAGAGGAAACATTACAGACAACTTCTTGTGTAATGTCCTTGATCTAACAGAGCTGTTATTCTGATTATAAGCAAGGTCTGCTGTCAATTTACACATTTTCATGCTTCTATACAGGGCCTTACGTAACTGCTTTTGCATGACCCTGCGCATTGGTCTCACCTTCATGGACATTATGGTATGTAACATTCAATTCATGTTAAAGAATCTGCTTGCAGGTCAATTTGCTTTCCATAAAATGATTTCAAATGAAAGATTCAGGTTAACATTCACATTGTGATTCTGAAAGGAAAGATGTATTGAAGAAGAAAGGAATCAATGGGATTAATAAAACCTAGGTGTCTGACTGACAGCAGAGAAAACCTCAGAACTCCTACTAAGAGCCCCAAGGGCCATGCAAGCCAAATCGTGACTGACCAGTCTGAGAGACATCCAAAGTCATTGGTCTAGCAGTTCCAACACTGTTATAAAATCAAAATTGCAGATAAATGTCTTTCTCTACATGTATCTGCTTTCAGATTTTAGATATTGAGACAGTAAGAATAGAAATGAAAAGCTTAGTGTCCATAAGTAGTGTATGCTCCAGTATGTGCAATCTGTAGAAAGTAGTGACAGAGAAAAGAGAAATTGACAATTATATGTGAGATAATTTCAGCGTGCTGTGAAATAAACGCCTAAAAGCCCAAGATGATTCTGGAACATTTCAATTGCTAGCATGATGTCAGTTAATATTAATGAGTAATTTCAACATTGTGTCAGATTTGGTTTGATCCCTCTTGTTCCTATAGCTGTATGGTGTTTGCCACTGATGTGGGGATTTGGTCTTATCAGGTATTGGTGGTAGCTTTCATGTTGGTCTCAGCATGGCTGGGAACTGCTTTATTTTCAGATAGTACAGCTGAGTTTAAGGACTATGTGACCTCACTATTCAATCTTTTTGTGCTGTTGACAACTGCAAACAACCCGACTGTCTGGGCAACAGTTTATAGTGCAAATCGCCTATCATTCTTTTTCTTCTTCACTTATCTAATTATTGGTTTTTTCTTCTTGATGAGCCTGGCATTCTCCGTTGTCTACAGCAACTACAAATCTCAGGTGATCCTATCCCCAATCACTAACAAACATCATGACTATATGTTGCTTAACTTTGTTACCAAATTTGAAATGTAAACACAATGAATTCTGGGGTAGCCAGTTTTCTGCTGCTACTTAAGTGAAACCGTATTGAGTGAATTTCTCCATTGAGTGAAACCATATTACGGTTTGAAGACAGAAGGTGCACATCCCCAGATTTTGGGAATTGGTTCCTAGTCCTGCTATGAGTGGTATCACTGTTGTAGAACCTGTTTTGACTACTCACCTGCAGCTGTGAGGTGAAATCTCTAAATATGTACTGCAAGTGTAGCTCCATAGCCTTAGTTGTACAGTATTTAGGACAATCAGGGATTTGATTTATCAGTTTGGGATCAGTATATTGCAGCCCTATAGATGTTTACTACTGAGCAATTGTACTTGATGAAATTTATTCAGCACTGCAGCAATTCCTGATGGTTTCTGTTGTGTAATGAATGCATGGTTATCACAGATGGTCGTTGAAGTAGCTAAGAGGATTACAGCACGCCAAGGAAATTTGAGAGCAGCTTTTGGTCTTTTGGACATCAAGCATCAGGAATGGATTGATGGTGCTACAATGATTGCCCTATTTCTTGCTATTGGTCGCTACAGGTGTGTATTCCTTCTTCCCAGGTTTCCACTTGTCATTCATTTTGCCTTTGTAACAATCTCATCTTGAACTTAAAATTCTCTTGTACCAAACCTAAATGGTAAAATCAGTGTTGGTGGGTGTTTAGTGTTGTAATGACACCCTTTCCTGAAAGCTCTTTTGAAGATGATGTCCATGGCAAAGTGTTATTCTGTTATCCTACTAATGTAGCAAAATTCATTCTTACCTTGGGTGTAATTTTGCTCAAGTAAACAAGAGTTATGTCAATCATGTGATTTTTAGCACTGTTTTTTCTGAAGTAAGTTAGTTTGCAAAAACATTGTTCAAGGCTGTGCCCTCTCTGCTGATAATTACAATATCTAAGCCTTATTTCAATGTGGTATGTAAAGGTTTTACTTATGGAAACTTGAGCCTAACATTGTGTACATGTCAAAATTACAAAAGTAAAGATGTCCAAGACTTGGTTATGTAGGTAAGTCTACACTTGAGGATGTTAAAACTTTAGGGTCTAGTCACTGTATAAAAATAAAGGCAAAGTGGAAGTTTCGGGACATAATTGTATTTTGATTTTATTCTTGACCTGTTTTCTAACACACTTTTGACATCAAAAACCTTCCATGTTACATAACACTAATGGGTAATCAAACAGATGTAAGAACATACACTTTCAAAGACATTTGATTGTTTTTAGAGATTTCATCAGAGACAGGCTCAAAAAATAATTTGGAAAACCAACTTTGCAGGCTAACTTCAACAAAACTTCACCCCTCTAACTTGGTGCTTACCCCATAACCTGCAAACACAATATTCTTATTACGTTCACTGGGCACTTCACAAAAATTTTGTGTCTTGATCTTCTACAAGCTTGAACTTAAGTCCTGGCTCTATGCAGTTCTACAAGCAAAAGTCTGCTATCTTCAGTTCTACCTTCAAGCAGCAGGCACATTCCTGATGTCCGAGCTCGTACAAGCCGTCTTTTCTTAGCCCTCAACAAACGGGGTGACTTCAAGATATGGTCAGATGAGTTTGAGGAGCTTTGTGATGTTATTGCCAAGGAGGTGGAGAGAAAGCCAGCAGCTCAGACACCTGGGCGATATCACAGATTGAGTGATATGCATTTTGTGAAGCACCCATGCTATGCCTATGTCATCTGGGCTTTTACTTTTGCTTCTCTAGCTGTGGCTATTGTTCAACTCAATGTATGCAACCTTTCCAAATAAGTTTTCTGTTTTTCGCTCACAGATTATGGCTTTGAGTTTCTCAAGTTCCATTAGAGGCAATGTCAGTTGTGTCTAAAATGGATGGGAAGATTTGTGAGGATTATTTGATCTCCTTGAATGAGAGAAGATCACTTGATTCTTATTCATACAAGCATGTGTTGGGAAAGGCCTAACACAGTTCTCCTGCTCAACACTGCATGATTTCAGCAGCAGACCAAAAGTTTTTGCTTCATTTTAAGAAATGTGTACTTCTGGTGCAGGTGGATGGGAGATTGCAAATCCTGCTGTTGAGTCTTGAGTTCCTCTTTGGTATGCTTCTTGCCATTTTGTGCACCATTTTGTTTGTGGTGGTAAGTGTTGTTGCATCTTCAGAAATAAATTGAGCAAGTTTGGCTCTACTAGTAATGTGTCTGACAAACAGGTATGAAGAAGCAGAGGGTTCTTCTGTACTATTGCATTTATTGGTGTCACTTAGTTGCCTTTTGACCCCCAGATACTGAAGATGCTTTTTATGTACCATACCTGAAGCTACCAAAAGAATAAACAATCAGGAACAAATTGTGAACTTTCTTCTTAACTATGTGGATATGCAAGTGCAGGTTGGGTATTTGCAATGGATGCAATGCTGAAGATTTGTGTGCAAGGCTGGAAGCCCTACTGGTGGAGCAGCTTGAACCGTTTTGATTTTGTTGTGACTGTCCTCATTGTGTGTCTTCATCTCTTCTCATTCTTCTACCATGATTCTCGCAATTGGTATGTATCTGGCTTTTGCATGGGTTTTGGTTTTTCTGGTTCTTAGTTGTGGTTGTTGTGGATTGTTTAGTTGTGAGGAGCAGAAATCTTGGACTGGAGGAATTTGGCTGCTGGGTGGAGTAATAAGCTGTTAGCATATAAAATCATTAGTGTGCAATATAGCTATACATGTTTCAGAGTTCTAACAACTGTGGTTGTTGTTTTCTCAGGGTGTCATATTTGATCATAATGAGAGGATTTCGTATATTCACCCTTGTGACATTGGTATCACGTTGGTGGCTAGTGGCCCAAACATTACTCCATGCAATCCCTGCCACTGCACCAGTTTTGGTGCTGCAGTTTCTGGTCTGCTCATTCTTCTCTCTGTTAGGGATGCACCTATTTGGGGGATTGGTTTATGCAGGCAACCCTGCTTTGCAAGGCACTGAGTACCTGGCAATGGGGTATGATGCATTTAACTACAATGACTTTGCATCAGCTATGGTGACATCTTTCAACCTTTGTGTTGCCAACAAATGGTATGTAATTATGGATGCCTATGCAGCAGCCACAGGCAACAGATGGGTGCAAAGCTTCTTCATAGCTTTCTGGGTGCTTGATGTTGCATTCATGCTAAATGTGGTGCTAGCATTTTTTGTGGAGGCTTTCACAAGTCAAATGGAGAAGGAAGAACGGGCAAGAGTTCATGAGCAGTGGGAGATGCATGGGCAGAAGAAGTCCGGGGGGATACTGCCATTTCGAACAACAAAGTCTTCATCTTGTGACATCTATGAAGATGGCACAAGATATTGTACATAAGGTCAGGTTGTGACCAATTAGTGGATAAACCTGAATATACTGGTCCTATGCCTGCGCTTACATTTCAAAATGGACAACTATTGGTTGGTGGCACCAAAACAATCACACAAATTACATGGAGGATGTCGCAGATTTCAACTGATGTCCTTGTGAGTGAACACAATGCTGATCAATGAACACCCTGTCAGCATTCCTGATTAAGCACCAAGGATTCAAGAGTAACTGTGCATGGAGTGTGCTGAAGCAGCCTATTGTAGCTTGCATTGATTGACAATGGGCTTGATGGGCTTGACAATGGAGCAATAAGCATCCAGGGATTAGGCAGATTTCAACTGATCTTCTTGCAAGTGAATGTTATACTGATCCAAGAAAATCCTGTCAGCATTCATGATTAAGGACCATGGATTGAAGAGCAACTTCCAAGGACTGTGCTCAAGCAGCCTATAGTAGCTTGCATGCGGCTTGACCATCAAGCAATAAGCATCCAGGGGTCAGGCATTAGGAACTGGATATGAACTTAAGCTAGTGACGCTGGGCACTCCAGGTCTTTGGACTTATGGAGCAAATGAAGTTTAGAAATTGATTGTAGAAACAGTTTCTGAAATACTTGTGCAAGTAGAAGAGTGTATATTTATAGCTAGCCTAGAGATGGTCCAGCGCGATTCATTAGAAGAAATGGTCATGGAAGGAAGGCACATAATATTGGCTACACTACCCAATACTGTAATATTGAATTTTTGCCGCCGTGTTTAGGAGCTTCACTGACCAGAGGTTATTATGAACTTTCAATAATATGATTCTTGTGACACTGATGATCTGATGTCTCATATGTCTTTGCCCATAAGGAGACTTTTTATTGGGATCAAGAAGGTTGTTCTTCTGCCAAGTCCTCAGGCAAGCAAGATGAAGGATGGAATGAACTTGAACAGTTATTTTCTGATTTATAATCTTGAGGCAGAAGCAATAAGCTAGTGGCCAGGGCTTACAGCTACTTTGGAGAGGTTTCCAAATTGCAACAGCCAATGAAATGTAGTAATGTGAGCCAAACCAAAAAAATTGGACATGCATAAACCTATTGTTCAATTTGTGAGGGCATAGGGATATTGAATGAAAGTCTCAATAACTGCATTGGCCCATTTATGACTCTCAGGACATGTTAGCCCGCAACAAGGATGTAGCAGCAGCCTCAACGCTTGAAGAGACTTGTGGTGGGAGGGAGCATGCCTGCCAGTGGACAAAGCCGTTGTTCTTCAGTGACCATGAAGCTCAATAAGCTGCCCAACTGTTGGTCCTTCAATATTGAATCGTCCACTCATTGCATGTAACATACTCATGAATGTGAAAGGCAGGTCGAGGGTGGGGGGTGTACCACATTCCCATGAGGGTAAGAAAACACAATTGCCTCCACATGGTGACAGAAATTGTCTGCTTTTGTGTAGGGAACCTGTTACTCAGCCCTCGCCTAGTTCGAGGGCATGGAAATGAGGGCGATAAACCTGCTGAGGGCTGAGGGAACATGCCTTCACCAGCGTAGCAAACGTCGAGTTTTTCGACAATGACGAATCTCCTCAGGTGGAGAGGGTCCATTTCACCGAGGCCCCCCCACTGTTGTGGAAGCAACAAGCGACCTCAGCATGATGGAGGCCCATTTTGCGTCAGGAGATCCGTCAGATAAAAAAGGATCAAACTGAAAAGTCCTTTTATGTCTGGATATTTGTCTCATACAAACCCTATCTGATTTGTGAGTAGATTAGACCAACAGTGTGCCCGCTGAGGAATAAGGTATTTGGTAAACCCCAAAGTGGAGGAATTTTTAATAAAGGACAAGGCCATTGGCAAGTTCGGAGTTCGGACCTGCATTGTGGGAATGTCCCACACCTATGATCTTTACCCACGTTAAAATACAACGCAAAGATTATCATGAATGAGTCGAGAACTTCAGCTTACTAAAGAGCGGGCTAGAGGTTCCTAGCAAGTCCATGGTAGAGCCCATCGGCGTACTAAGAGCAGGAATCGGCTCTAGCCGGCCTGCTACCTGGCGTTAAAAGGTCGGAGATGCATATTAAATGAACAGGAATCAAAAAGTAAATCCGAATCTGCTGCCAGGCCAAATTGGCACCCACGGCGGATTCGGCATAATTAAAGACCGAAAGAATGGATGGATCCGCTGGCCCTGCCTTTCACGTATGTAGATCACGAGGCTTAGGAGGGGGGCCATCCTGACACCGAGTGCTCTTACACCTACTCCTTAAAAGCGGGAGTGAGCTGACCCTTACTTCATATGCCTATAATAAGTGTAAGCTCCCTCCCACTCTTAAAAGTAGTTGTAATATCCTTCCTCTTCTTTTAGAGGGATATTCATGGACACAAAGTGCCCTCCAAATACATTAGGGAATTTTTAGGAATGCTTTACATATCTATTTCAGCTATGTCCTAATGCAGGTGCCAACCTTGTGCTATTTGTCATAAAAAAAAACCTGAGCTACGTGGATGTCACCTTCAATTTGTGACTTACATCCCATAAATGCATTGGCCTCCGATAATGATCATTATTTGGAAGAGGCACCAAATCCTACCAATTAATAGATTGGGTATATATGCATTTAACAATTGGAGGTAAGGTTTTTAAAGAATCATTTTCAACTTTGTTGAAAATTGATAGCAAATCAATGAAAGAATATAATGAATAAAACATAGATTTACAAAGAGCTCTTCACCCAACCTTTAAGATCACATTAGTTGTTCACTTTATGATCCACCCTAAAGTTCTAACCTATTCGTGAATAAGAGGTGAACATCCCACATGTAGATGTCACCATAACTAGGGTAGACATCACATGCAAATACTTCATTAATTTCAACTTGAAATATCTCATAGTTTCAAAAGTTAAATGATTGACACATAAATATTTAAGACAAAAGTAATTTGATAGGAAATTGATATTCAACACCTCACTCAATGAACTATCAAGTTGCTCGTTTGATCATGCTCATCAAACATAAAACATGTTCATGCTTGTTAATAAAAAATGTCTCAATCAATATATTTACAATCATATTCTTTGTGTTACAAAATTGATAATTTAATAAAATCATCTTCAATTTTGTCTCACATCAAATGATAATGAATTTTGTTATATTTCATGCAAACATGAAAGGTTGATTTTCTCATTAAAGATATACAATTTTGATTATTGTCATATATAACAATGGGTTTTATCTATGGTTTACCAATAGCCCCAAAAATGATAAAAACCACAATTAGTTGCCTTGTTTGTGAAGTGTGCCATATACTTAACTTTTGTTGACTACATAACAATACAAGATTTTTTTTATTACTCTTGTATTGCTATGATGACCATTATTTTTTATTGCAAAAATGTCAAATAAGAAATGATGGCAAACAATATGGTAGATTTTTTCATTTGAACGCATTTAACCCATCTTGTTCATGTTGAAACCTTTGTTATGGTAGACACTCTCATTAAAACACATGTGACCCCAACTATGGTTTATCCTTGTTGCGAAACACAATTGACCTTAGTTATGGTAGATGTCCCCATCAAAACACACACAGCCCATCATGTTCCCATTGAAACCTTTGTTATGGTAAACACCTCCATTGAAATGCACCCACCCATAAAAGCATGGATTCAATATTTCTTTCAAAACAAAAACCAAAATTATCAATGTAACTCTGATGTGAATGTGTGAACATGAATGGCGAATAGGTGGGCACATGAACACATGAACATGACAAAATATTGAATATCATTGGACATAATATTGATTCACAAGAATAGATGGAGATAAACAAGCACATATAAACAATGTTACAATAATATGCAAGGTTTTCATTCTTCAAATTGAAAAAAACATGTGTGGTTAACTCAAAGTGCCACTATGTTGCATTCTATGACTATATTGTATCATCATGAAACACTCCATACTTCCATAAAAAAAAGCCTATTTTACAATCATGTCACAAAATAATAAAAGGTGAATTTCATTTTAGTTCCGTGTAGGATGATGAATTAATTCCTCGCCGTCTCTACCAAACATCACATGTTGCAAAATATAATATTTGTGCTTACAAGGAACCCAAGTCCTTCATCTCCCCAATGAGCCAACCATCATCGACATGGAATCAATGCATGTACAAGCTAGGAATTTACTAATTGTTATGTCATTGTTTATTATTTTGAGAAAACTTGACATTATACTATATATTCTACAATACCTTAGTAGAGGAACCTCCACATGATGCACGACGATCACTTGGAGAAGACAAGGGGACTGCTATTTGTTGACATGTTGCATTGACAATTTGAAAAGGTTGATGTGCCAAACCTTTTTATTGTTGCCAACAAAAGGCTAGGATGTTGCATTTAAGAATTCATTTGAATTAAATTTTCATCACCAATTAATTATGCATTGTATTCTTTTATCATTTATTAAACTCAAAGCATGCTTCTTCTTCTAAACATGTATCATCTTGGGACAAATGAGCACCTTTTTGCACATGCCAACTTTTAGGCACACTTTGTTTTTTCAAAATGTACTTCTACTTGGAACCTGACACATTGATTGATGTCATCAAGGCAAAACCAAAACTTGCGAATTTGTAGAAGGCCACCAATGTGTGGTGCTAACCAACCACCATAACATGGAGCACGAACATTGAAGATAGCTTTTTTCAATATGATCCGAGCCTTACAAGGTTGCAAGATTATTTTGTGCAACATAAAACATTGAACATGTGATGAAATCAAACAACATTCAATACACCAAATGCCATCTCCATGTGATGTTTCAAGTAGTTTTACAAAAGCACATGTGCATCCACTAGGTTTTGTGAAACCCTTTGTGGTTATTTGTGCAAATGTAAACCCAAATTATATCTTATGAAAATATGGTTTTCAAATAATTATACTTTTAAGTAAATATAATAGAAGTTTGATTGTTTAAAAGCTTGAACATAGTCATCAAACATGGCAACAAACAAATAGGCACTTCATTTCCTTGATTGTTAAAGCCAAATGTTATGATTTTTGTTTGATAAATTGTAAATTGACATGTCCACTAGTTCTTCAAGAAAAAAATTGTGTGAAAAGGAAAAGAAATCAATCTAACTTACATATTGAGAGTACATTGTGAGGACCAAAAAAACAATGGTCAATTGTAAAAAACTTACATGTTTCATAAATCCACCCCATTGTTTAATTTTGGAAATGTTAGAATGTTAACCAATTGGTAAGCTCCACAAGTATTCTTTCATTGGCAACTTTAAACAAGTACCACCAACACCTAATGGCAACATATCAAAATTTATTTTCTTGTAGCAATGTTGAGTTTTTACATTCATAACAAAATGCCTTATGTTAATTTGCATCTTCAATTTAATCAATTGTTTTGTGTGCATGTCCATAGATTGTGTTTAATGAAAGTAGTAAGTGTGTTCATTATCATTAATTTGCACATTTGGATAATTTAAAGCGATAGATGATACAAATAACATTCCAATTTGCCTACAAAATATCTACGATGAACCCCCTTGAAATTGGGCTTACAAAGGTGCAAACAAGATAACATGAGACACACTCGCATGCTTAAGGGACTACTTGTATGGGAATATCCTTAAATTATTTTTAAAAAGTTTTCAAAAATCTTCAAAACTTCGTATTATTATTTTGTTAAGGTTTATGTAAAAAAATTCAAGATATATGTAATGCTCAAAAGTTTTGAAGTCTATTTATAAGTCCTTTTAGTGTTGAAAAATAAATGTTATAATGTTTAACGAATGTTTTGAGAACTTTTGTTAATTGGATATTTTTTAGATTAATTCAAATTCCAATGATATATTATGAACCTTATTGAGTATAAAAAAATCTTACACTTTCAAGACCAAATTAAATTACCACTTCTAAACATGAAAAACAAAACACATGTTACACTTGTTGTGGTTCATGTTAATGTGATTACACTCACTAATGCCTTTCCTTGCCATAATTTCATTCAACTTTCTCCACATGAAACATTGCTCACTTATGTGTTTTCTTATTGCATGTTGTAAACAACAATGGTCATCATCTTACAATACTTTAGGTTGTAGACATGGCATGCCATGGTGGTTCATTCTTCCACACATTTGACATGGTCAAACGTCATTCACACATTCTCAAGGTCCCCCTCTGGGTCACATTTGCTTCAAAAAATCCACCCCAATAGTTGAACCTTCCATAAACATTTTGAAAAGGAAGACCTTTTGACCTAACATTTTTCCAAGGAAAAAACTATCTTCGATGTAATAAATAGTGTTGGGTTAGTACCAAAAATGCCCTTGGGCATCACCCAAATATCCATATTTGAAACCTTTAAAGTATTAGTTTTAATGATATGATGAATGAAACCTTGATCATCAGTTCTCACTTGTGTGAAAACCAAATGAATGATAACCGGATCCAAAAATAATAATTTAATATTGAGACCTGAATGAGGTAAAACCCCTTACATGGGTCAAGTTTTCAAGGTACTAAGTACTTTAAATTACTAGTGGAAATTAAGGCTTAGGGTTAGATGTAAAAGGGGCATTGCTTTCCAATGGCCACCTTCTCTTCCTAAAGCCTAAATGCTTGAATAAAAGAGAGAGCATGAATCATTTTTTCTTCTTCTTGCATTGGTTTCTTCTTTGTGTTGCAAGCTTTCAATTTTCTTGAGTTCAATGTTCATTGTTCATTCTTGTTTCATATTTTTTTCTCTCCCTCCTCTTTCTTGCTATAAAGGTTTTTTTTCCCTCCTCCTTCCTTTCCTTCCTTTCCCCATGTTGTAAGGGGCCCACTTCTTTGTGTTTCATGTTTCGTCATTTCAACCTATTGCTACTTGTTTTTTCCCTTTTGCTTCACATTGTTACTACTTGCTCCATCTTTTCTGTTTTGGCCTACTACTGCCTACTCCCTCCCTTGTGCTTCACCTTGTTGTTATTTGTTACCTCTTTCATGATTGGCCCTATATATTGTTGCCTATTGCTTTGCTTGCTACCTCTTTCACACTTGGCCCTATTGCTACCTATTCCTTCTTTCATGTTTAGTCCTATTGTTGCCTACTCAACCCTCTTTCACACGTGGCCCTATTGTTGCATGTTCCCTCCTTTATGTTTTGCACTACTTCTACATGTTCCATCCCTCATGTTTGAACCTAATGTTACATGCTCCCTCTTTCACGTTTCACCCTATTATTGCATGCTCCTTCCTTCATGCTTTGCTTTGTTGGTGCCTATTCCTTCCCTCATGTTTGGCCCTATTGTTGCCTCCTCACTCCTTTGTGCTTCACCTTGCTACTACATGTTCCCCCCTTTGTCCTTTGCCTTGCTACTTGCCTATTCCTTCATGCCTCATCCTATTGTTTCAACCTAAGGTACTATTGTCATTCCCTCCCCCTTGTTGCTTCACTGTATGTTCCTTCATGTTTTGCCTTGTTGCTTGCCTTGTGTCAACTAGTAACCCCCATACCCCCCCCCCCTGGCGCTCTTTCATTTATGTTGGTTAAGGAGCTTGGAGCTTCTTCACCTTGGTAAGTTTTTATTTTTGGGGGGGGGGGGGGGGGGAGGGGGGGAGTTTTTAATTTTTTTTTGTTTTCATTTTAATATCTTTTTAGTGTTTTGTTTTGTTTTTGTTTTTTTTAATTTTTTTGTGTGTGCAAGATTTTAATCTTTTTTCAATTAAACAATTACCCTCTCAAAATAAGTTTTTTTTTATGATGAGAAAAAAAAACTGATTGTTTGATTAATTTTCTAAACCCTACACCCCATTTCTTAAACCCTTACTTTCTTTGTTTGTAAATATTTCATTTGCTCAATGTAAAAAGTGAGTTCTTTGATATAAAATCTTTTTTTTCTCCATTAGCTTTGGATATATTCTTTTGAAAACTATCAGTGGATCAGTATTGTGAAGATGAAAATATAATAAGCCTTAATGATGAGACATTTGAAATATGCATGAATGATGTAAGTATGGAAGACAAACCTAGAGAAAATCCTAGTACATGTAGATTAAAGCAAGAAAAACTAAAAAAAATGGAAAGTGAAAAATTAATGAAGATGAACCTTTAAAAACTACATGTTCAAAGAAAAATTTGAAAACCTCATGGAAGAATAACTTTATGTTGGGGCTTTTATTGTGTAAATGCTAATGGGGAAATTGATTTTGAAAATGCACAAATCTTGCATTGTATACTTTGTCATAAAAATCCAATAATTGCAACAAATCCAAGAACACAAGCAAGAAATGGACTAATTTCTTATTATAAAACGAATGGAATAACTTCACTTTAAAAACATGTGGGTGCAAATCATATTTTTATTTCAAAGAAATTTGAAGAGGAAATGAACAATTTATTGAAGCAAACAAAGGAAAAAGAACATGCAAAAATAAGATAAAATCTAGAGGTCAATTTCAAAAAAAATTGGTTGTGAAGGATGCACAAAAAGAGGATGTTCCACAAAAAGAATTCCTTAAGGATCTTGGTTTTTTATTTGTCAAAAAAAATTACCAATTTAGTTTGTGGAAAGTATCTAGTTGAAACATTTGGCTTTGCATTTATGTCCAAAACTGAATTTCCCTTTTAAAAGAAAAATTATGCAAGAAATATTGGCATGGCTAGTGGAGAAATTAAGTCAGTTGTGTGTTTTTATTGCATTGGAATAATGTCATTATGCAACTACTAGTTTTGATTTTTGGATGTCCAAAAGAACTTATAATGTGTTTGTGTTAATCATTAATTTTTAGGGAATGATTGGTAACCAAAGCATGTGACTATTGGCTTGTTTGGGGCCAATGAAACGACAAGACAAGCGTTGGTAAAAATTTGATAGATTTGTTGGATAAATATGGCTGACGAAAAAAAAATCATTGTTTATCTCAAACATGAAGTTTCTAATCTCAATGTCATGATTATTGTATTGAAATTTCTTATAAGTTATGAATATATTGGGTTGGAAGAAAACTTCTAGGGAACTTGTTTTAGTCATGTTTTTTTCAAAAGCATGTCAATATGGCACAATAGAATAAAAAGATTTTAAAAATCTGATATATGTGTCCATTAAGTCTATTCAAGCATATTTGCAAAAATGCGTCACTTTGCCTAAGAAATCTAGGAAGGGAAGACATGAATGGAATAAGGCTTATGTTGAAACCAAAATTTGGCCAAGAACATTGAACATTCTAATGAAAACCAATTAGGCTTTTAATTTTGAATATTGTTTGAATTCTTTTTCATTTTTTGAACATTTCAATTGAATGAGAATACTTGTTAGTATTGTTGTTTTGTTTTGCAAGTTTGTTAATAAGATTGTTTTGTTGGGTCGAATGTTATGAACATTTGCATCCTTTGATAAAGTCATATATAAACATTATGTTAACCAAGATATTTATTATCAAGATTGCAATTTGGACATTTTTTAGCAAATTACAAATACAAGCAAACTAGCAAAAGAACTTGTTAAAAGAAAGTTGTTAGTTTTTAGACAATATTAATTGGATGTTAAAACAACAAAAGTCCTCTCCAATGGTGGTTGTGAAAGAAACATGAATCAATGTTCTATATTATTGGTTTTTTGGCTCACCAAATTTTTTGCATTGTAGGATCCCAATTGAAATAGAAAGGAATTTTTCATTGGTTGAAATGTTTGTTAACCTTAAAAGATGTCATTTAAACTAAAAATTTAGAAAAGTTGATATTTGTGAAGAAAAATTGGTCTAATGACCTTAGAGTAGCATGTAAATCTCCACTTAACTTAATAGAATTCCTTGAGAGGAATGTATATTTAGAAGAGGAGTTAGAATAATTTGAAGGTGATTTTGAAAGGGATGAAGTTGTTGAAGTATGAAAATTTTATAAAGAATTTTTTGGTTATTATTTAGATTTTTTTGGGTAACAATATGTGATTTTTTAAAATTCTAATAATAAGAATAAAATTTATTTATTTATGTAAGTTTATTATTATTTATTTGGAAAAATAAACTAATAACCAATTTGTGAGAACAACCAAGTGAAAACTGATTGTTCTCAAATTTATAAGAATTGGCATTGTGCAAATCAATTAAATTTTTTTAATATTATATATTGATACCTTGACCTAGTGTATAATTTTAAAAAATAAAATAAAATGTGATATTAGAACCTATTGTGAAAATTGAATCCAATGGGTATCAAAACAAATTGATACCCACCCAACATTTTCATATTTGTAATAAAAACTCATAGTTTTCAAAGCCAAAATGTTATCTATGTATACTTGAATTCTGAGGTAATGTTTCAAAGATGTAATCAAGTTTTAAACATTGGGTGAACACAATGTGAAGAAATTTTCCATTCCCTTGTGGAGTCTTTTGTCCTTCAATAATTCCATAGGACCCTTACTATCATCATTTAGGAGGTGCTTAAACAAAAATGTCTTGTTGGATGCCAATGTAATTGCAAAAGCATTAGTATATGGAGTTAGGTCTACCTCCTTTTTAACCATGTCTTTGATTTGACATGTTGTTTTTCAACATTTCCCATGTGCAACAAGATGGATGTGCATCCCAAAATGAATTGATGTTCATGTCAATGATTGCAATTGGTGACAACATAATACATCTATATCAAGCAAGCCAACACATAGAATGGAGGTGTAGTGTAATGGAAGCAAACAATAAATGCAACAACAATCCAAGATTGTAATGATTGTCCTTCATGTCTTTGTTGAATTGGCATTCCATGCAATTTCATTATGCATTGAATTAATCAAACGAACAAAAAATGTACAAAAATCATTTTCACATCAAAATTGTCCAAGGCATTTTTTTATTTTGAACTTGAACCCTAAACCCTAAACCCTAAAAAACATTAAAGACAAGACACCATGGTTCATTGAATGCATAAAGGTGTGTTAATTAGAGCATGTTTATAATGGCCTTATTTAATAAACTAATACCATTAATAGCACTTTGGAATGGAATAAAAAATGTGGGCAAATGAATGTAGTGTGTTAGTCTTTAACTTTGTTTTTGACATAGGTAAGATGCCCACAATGGATGGATTTCGGATTATTGGAAGAGACCACTATTATGCACTACTATAAAATGCATCCTAATTCATTATAAGTTTCATTAGATTTTGAGTGAATTTGGACATTTTTACCTAGTGAAATTGTTTAACCTCGTAGTGAACGGGGACCAATTGCTATGGACAATGATTTGTTTCACTAGTGAAACAAGGTTATTCTCAAATGAAATATAAACTTACCAAACCATTCACTTGTTAATTAATTAGCTAATTAGCATGAAAATCAATTAAAATTTAATTATTTAATATATAATATTATTGATAATTTCATAATTTTAAAAGCCCATTATTTATTGACACATGTCATTACCTAGGCTAGGTTACCTAAGCTAGGTTAAAATCCTAGCTTAGGTAGGTTGATAGGCCACATAATCAACCTAGGCACCAATTATAAGAATTTGCTAGGAAAATATTTGGTCAACATACCATTGTTAACCACACACAACACCACCCATGAAGTTTAATCCCTTGACCTTTGGATTAGAGGCAAACATTATAACCATCAAACCACCCCATTTGTTGTGATAATATGTTACACTACATTCTATTTATCCAATATTTCATTTTATACATTACAAAAACATAAACTTAAAAAATATATCTTATTAAAATTTTGTTTAAATGAAATGATTTGAGTTTACTTTTTTTTAATTTCAATAATGTACATAATTACATTTATTTCCTTTTGAAAGTTTAAAATCATTTGAACAACAAAAAAATTTGAATATCATTATTTAATAACATTTCAATGATCATCCTTTCGAAAAAAAAAGAAAGTTTAATAAATGGATTTTTTTTGTTAATACAATAATATTACCTATGCTAAGCTAATTTCAATTATTATATGATTATTTTTCATTGATTTAAATTATTTCACCCTATATTATTTACGATTATTTCTGGCTATTATTAATTACTTTTGGTTATTTTTGGCTATTTTATGTTTTTTTGGCTATTGTAAATTATTTCAATTTAGACTACTTATAGCTATTATAAGATATTTTTGGCAATCATAAACAATTTTAATATATGGCTATTGGTTGTTATTTTATTAATGTTATTGGTGGTTATTAATGGCTATTAATACCTATTTTATTTTTGGTTATTGTTGTTTTTTAGTGGTTATTCTATTTATAGTTATTAATGGTTATTCTATTAGTGGTTATTGGTAGTTATTCTATTAATGGCCATTAGTAGTTATTTTATTAATGGCCATTAGTAGTTATTTTATTGGTGGTTATTGGTGGTGATTCTATTAATGGTTATTAGTGGTTATTATATTAATGGCTATTAGTGGTTATTATATTAATGGCTATTAGTGGTTATTATATTAATGGTTATTAATGGTTATTATATTAATGGCTATTAGTGGTTATTATATTAATGGTTATTAATGGTTATTATATTAATGGCTATTAGTGGTTATTATATTAATGGTTATTGTATTAATGGCTATTGTATTAATGGTTGTTGGTGGGTATTTTATTAATAGCTATTGATTGTCATTCTATAAATGACTATTGGTGGTTATTCTATTAATGACTAATAATGGGTACTATATCAATGGTTATTGATGGATATTTTATTGGTGGATATTGGTGTTTATTAATGGTTATTATATTAATGGCTATAAGTGGCTATTATATTCATGACTATTAGTGGTTATTTTGTTAATGGTTATTGATGGTTATTTTATTAATGGTTATTAATGTTTATTGTATTATAAGTTATTGTTGGTTATTATATGTTATATTACAACTATTAGTGATTATTATATTGTAAATTATTGTTGGATATTTTATGTTATAATATCATAAGTTATTAGTAGTTATTATATTGTAGGATATTTAAAATTATTTTTTATAGGTTATTATTTTGTATTATAAGTTATTTTTATCTTAGGCCATTATATTATTTTTTAAAATTTAAAATGACCTTGAATAACTTAAAGTATAACTTGAAATAACATATATTAAATTAAAATAAATTAATTTAAGGTATAGCTTAAAGTTAGTTGAATAATTTAATTTAGAATAACTTAAAAGCTTATAATAAACTAGTTAAATTACCTTAAGGTAAAATAACATATAATAATTTAGGGTACAATAATTTGTAATAGTTTATAATAACATAAAATATAAGTTATAATAACTAAAGTAACTTTAAATAATATAGGGTATATGATAAAATAGCATAGATAATTTTTTTTAAAAACATATAAAAAAACCTATTTACTATAATAAATTATAATAACAAATTATGTTAACTAGTAATGAAACATGATGTCTACACAGTGATATTATAGTGAAATAACTTTCACCAAGGTGAAATCAGTAAAATGCAATGAAGTTATTTCACTTTTAAGGACCTATAGTGATTTAAGCTAGTAAATTGCACCTCATTTTTGTAATAGCATATGGGGTAGAACACAACAAAGTGAACTTTCAATTATTGTGTATGAGATGGGTTGTAGTCATTAGTATTCACACATTGATGGATAAATGAATGATTGAACTATGGTGGGTAGCTTCAAGGAAAACAATTGGAAAGGATGAAATTTTTATTCATATTAATGATATCGATAGTTTTCAGTTCCACAAAATTATACATATATAAATAAATGTAAAAGTGTGTTTAAAAAGTGACATGAAAAATATGAAAAATCATATAAAACATCACAATTAGAAAAAGACATTAATTCTAATTCTAATCAATCAAAAAATTATTCAAAGTTACCTTACATTATAAAGTCATTGAAATTTCCTAAAACACAAAAACCATAAATGTTTTCTATGTGAAGGCTAACCATGGTGTTGATTCTAGTAAAAATTGTATTAACATATATAATTGGCATCACCATGGCACAACCATTACATGACTATGACCATGAAATTACCTTGCAAATCCATGTAAAAATACCATAACTTGATGGCTACATAAACATGACAACAACACGACCATGACCATGAAGAAGCCCAACAAAATCAAATATTTCTCACATATTTGCTAAGAAAATAAGTAGGAATGTTTTTCATTTGTGAATGTTGTTATTTCAAATTATTTTTTAAATTTTTGAAAATGAAAATTTGATTTGATATTTCTCAAAATGTTGCCTAATATTCTAAAATTACTCAAAGGAATCTAAAATTTATTATTTCAAATTACGATTTTAAACTAAAACTAAAAAGATCCAATTTTATAAATGTGTAATTTCATGTTTTTGAATTGGTTGACATGGTCCAAGATTGTACCAAAAACACATCAATAGAAGAAATTAATGAACTATTTCACAACTAAATAATTGATTATTATTCATTAGAAAAATGGGTAGGGTAATGAAAAATAAACATTGGATCAACTAACAAAATTTGTCGAAATTGATGATTGTTGATGGTAGGATTACAAAATAGTATACTAAACATTATTAAATAAGTCTCGTTTATTCTTACTACCTAAAGAATGGAATGGATTAAGTATTTGGAGGAAGCCAATTTGGAGCAAATAAGAAGTTATTCTCGTAGATGTATTTAATTAAACATATATTCCCCTTCTAGTGAGTTGAGTTTTAGATGCAAGACACAAAAGGAGTTGAATAAAGCTTGAAAACTCCAAAATGAAGGAGACAAAAGGCAAGCTACTTGAAAAGCCACAATACTTGAAAATCAACATAGATTTGGATCCCCAAGTGGCTACTATAATTGAGTAGTTACTATGGGAGTACAAAGATGTGTTTGCTTGGAATTTTTAAGATTTCAAAGGGATATTAACCCACATAACATAATATAAGATTGAACTAGATCATATTATAACACCTTTGCACAAAACTCACTACTACATGAACCCCACTTACATAGTAGTGGTCAAGTAGGACTTGGACAAGCTACTAGTTGTGGGCTTCATCAAGCCGTTTGGCTTTCCCCAATTATGGTTGTTCCCCAAAAAATGGTAAAATATGCATTTGCATTTAATATTGTAAACTTAACACAACTACATGTAGAAACCCCTACCCATTATCATTCATTGAGGAGGTATTAAATGCAACAACAGGCCATGAAATATATTATTTTTTTGATGGGTTTTTAGGGTACCACCATATGAACATTGTTCTTGTAGATAGGTACAAGACAACCTTCATCATTGATCAGGGTGCATCCATTTGGGTAGTTATGTTCTTAAGCCTAAAAAATGCACACCCACTCACCAACGAACAATCAGCAAAACTTTTCAAAATATCTTGGGATCTTTCATGAAGTTGTTTTTTGGCAACTTTATTGTATTCAATGACCTACAATTTCACTTGCCTAAATTGCAATAGTGGTTTGAAAAATGTCAAAAGTATGTTATTAACTTTGTCACAATCCTAGCCTTGAACTTGTGATCAAGGCAAGGGCTTGCAAAGGTGTGGGCCAAGAATGAAGTCCGGGAGTCACATTTCATGTTCCTAGGAGTGTAGGAGAATGTGAGGAAATGAACCCCCACACTCCCAAGTGAGCTCCCACTTTGGGAAATGGAGTCCCAATGGACTCTTGGATTTTTAAAAATCATTTCAAGGGTCAAAATTCATTCAACTGAAGAGTTCCTTACACCATTGGAAATTTCTTAAAACATAGATGTCATAAGTTATGGCCAAAAGAAAGGTCGGGAGTCAAAGTGCCAATTTGACTCTTGACCACTAAAAATTGGGATTCACTTTGATTTACTTGCATTTAGGTGGCGTGCCACATATCGTTGGAAAGCTTTCGACGATAGCTACAACTTTGCTTTAGACCTCACCTCAATTGGAGGTTTTCACAAGAAGTGATGGGCCTCCAAAGTTGCGGGAGTCCTAAATTCAAAAATTTCAAAAATTTCAACTTAGGAGTCTTGGGACAAAATGAAATTTAGGTGTAAGCCCCATGGCTAGGCACAAAGAATATTATCACAGGGAAGATGATGGCTTCCCTCAAGTCTAGGCCATGGTGAATTTTGTGAATCCATGTTTGTTCGTGGCTTGTCTGTGCACAAAAAATGCTTCAATTATGCATTAACCCATTTGTTGTTTGGTTTGTGCAAGTCTGTGTGAATAATTGACCCACCTGTCATTCGTCTTAGTCCCCATCCTAGAGCTCCAACATGCCCCTCTACCTTCGAAAGTGTTGTGAGGTAAGGAGCAAACCCCAACTCTTTATCTTTCCATTATTTTCACCTTTGGACACGCAATTGAATCTATCAAGGAATTTGGGATGCTGAAATTTCAACTCAAATAAGTGTATGTTTGTGTTGTACTTGGGGCTAATGTTAACGCTTGTAATATTTAAGATGAGCTACTAGACCTTAAAAATATAACAAATATAGTCAACATGTTAGCCTTTAAAACTCCCCATGACATTCAAGTCTTCAATGGTTTAGCTTAATTTTACCATTGTTTTATCAAAAAAAATGTTTTCATTATAACACCCATTACAAAGTTCATGCGTAAGGAGGAGCCATTCAATTGCAATGCAGATTATTAGGCAACATGGTAGTTGATTAAGTATTGGCATGTGGAAACCCCTATCTTAATTGCCCCCCATTGGGAGCTAGAGTTTCATGTTCACAATGATGCATATAACTTAACAATCGGGGCAATGTTAGTTCATAACTTTATTGGCAAGTGTAACTAATTGATATCTTGTGCATCAAGGCTACTTAGCTAGGCCAAGAGATTACACCACCATTGAAAAAGAACCTTTGGTCATGGTTTATGCCTTACACAAATTCAAGAATTTCCTAATGGGCAATTTTCTTTTTCATGGATCACATGGCCTTGGTTTATTTTGTTGATAAACCTGAAGTTTTAACCATATTACATGTTGGTTACTACTCTTTCTTTAATATAATTTTACCATAATGTCCAAACTAGGTAAGGCATGTGCAATAAAAATGGCCTTTCATGATGGCCTAACCTAGTTAAGCCTATTGGAGTTCATAATCAAACTTCATATGTGTTTTTTGTAATACAACCCAACTAAATGTAGGAGGTGTATAACTACTTGACTATTGGAACCTTACTTGCATGGTACAAGGAAAAATTAACATTAACTTAAACATTAAAGTTTATAGTAGTACATTTTCAACTATGCCTAGTTGGGTAGGATCATGTTTTGTGGTGTTGTTTAACCACAACAAATATCCATACTATCCTTCATGAATTGCATACTAAAGTTGTCGGTGGTCATTTTTCAAGAGGCATTATCATTAAACAAATATTGGATGCCAAGTATTGGTTGCCTACTATGTTTCGAGATACTTGATCATACCATCAAAACTATGACCATTGTTAGAAAATTGGGAACCTCACATACACCAATATGGCAAAGTTGGTGACCTCTTTGCTAGTCGAGCATGTTAAAGCCACTTGATGAAACCTTGGCTTTAATTATTTAAATGAAATAGGAGCAAAAAATGAACATTTTAGTTTTACAACATTAAATGACAAATAGTTGCAAAAAGTTTATGAAAGTGGTAGTTAAATAGATTGTAGGTTTCTATCATGCAAAAACTTCAAACTTGCAAAAAAAATACACAATTTCAATAAGGAATTACAAAAACATACAAGAACGTGTTTGCATGCTATAATGTACACACTTTGTTTGAAAATTGAAACTACATATAGTATCAAAAATAGCAACATGTAAGATTTCATTCACTTTGAATTATTCTAAATATTACATATAAATGATTTGGTCTTCAAAATTAAAAGAAGTCACAAGAATCATGAATATAAAATTGAATCATAACCGTGCATTTGTGTAAATGTACACTAATAATTTAATTAAGGTTTTTAAAAAACCCTTATTTGATAGAAAATTTTCATTTAAAAAAAAAATCAAAACTTCATCTTATGATTTTCAAATGAATAAAAAAACACTCAACTCAAGTAAATCTTCAATGGAAGAACATTTTTCAACCAAAAAAAATCATAATCATCAACACTATCATACCATAATGTATTACAAAACATTTAAAAATCAGTTGATCTAAATTCCATGACCTTAAGAAAAATTGAAAATTTTGATGGGGAAGAATGTTTTTTATGGTTTCTTCTTTGTATGTGTAAAATTTCATGGAAAAATTATCGTTAATGTAATACTTCTTAATCCTTTTGTTGGAATTGCAAAGATGTTTTTAAGGCTTTGCAAATTAAAATGATACTTTGTTGCACTATTATATCATTGATACGTGTATTGATTTCACAACATAATGCAAAGTTTGGGGCATAAACCATCATCCATTACAAAAAAATAGTGAAAATTATTTCCAAATTTCCATCATGATCCATGAAACTCAAAAAGGTATTGAAAATTATCAAATTGTGATAGATTTTTTTTGTGGATTGTAACATGCAAACCCCCAAGAAGAAATCCGCAATGTTCTTGAAGAGTTATTTTACTTTAGAGCATAATCAAAAAATCATTACACAAAATACAAAATACATTCCCTTTGCTACGTTACCCCATGGGAACCTCCTTTGAAGTGGTGAAAATATGGTGGATAACCCAAAAAATTAGGGGAATCCCCAAAAAATCTTAAACTACAATATAACCAAGACATCATCATCTTATCCTCCTAACTAAAGTTTAATTTATTTTCAATTAAAAAAACAACCTTCTGGTTGTTTCAATAATCCATTTTAGTAAAAACGTTTTGGTAAAATAAATTTGGTAACATTTTTCAATAAAGAGATTTCAATATTCAGATTTCGGTTAGAAAATTACACTACAAGTTCCTATTGAAGGCTCTTGTTGTTAATAAAACCATTCATGAAACGGGGCTTGGATTTTATTGGACCCATTAAACTAGTAGATAGGTCTACTGGTAACGAGTGCATTTTTAGTTGCCATTAACTACATCACCAAATGAGTCAAAGCCAAAGCTCTACAAATTGACACAACTATAATAACATCTAGGTTTATTTATGAATAAATTTTCACTAGGTTTGGATGCCCACTTACCATAATCTTAAACCAAGGTGTTCACTTCATCAACAATGCCATTGCTTACCTTATTGAACATTTCTTATTGTGGCACACAAGCTCAACCACACACTACCCCCAATGGTTAGGTAGAATCCACAAACAAGGTCATCAACACATTGTTGACCAAATTGGTCAATGATCAATAACATAACAACTAGGATGAACATTTCCATACTATCTTATTCTCCTATCATATTGCTTACAAATTAGTTACCATTCCAATTGGTGTATGCATTCCCATTTATGCCAAATATATTCTACCTACCACTATAGTAGAGTAGGATTATGAACCCAAAAGGATATAGACTGCATGAATGGCTAAATTGTAGTTACTAAATGAATAGAAGCTTCAAGGCTTTGATGATATTGGCATGCACCAATGGACTTGTGATGCCTAGACACATACTTACCATAAGGAGAAATCTTTTTTGATTGATGACTACATATTGTGGTCGTAAAAAACATATTTGATATAAAATATATATTCAATGCACTTGGAAATCCCATTTGGTTGTTTGAAAACAATAGTGCATTTTTCATACACATCAATATTGGGATTATTGTCCCCAACATAAATTTTGTCACGCAAATCATATTCCTCAAAGGTTGAAAACACCTCCTTCCAAAAGGTGAGATGTTGTGAAGCTCTATAATCAATAAACCAAGTATTTTTATAAATTGCCAAGATAGACAAATAACCATAAATATTATTCAATCTTGCCTCCTATAGCCACATGTGAAGAACCTTTGAACTTGTTCTTGCAATTGTGCTTCTTGTGACATTTTTTTGGCAAACAGACCTTTATTGCCATTGTAACAAACTCCCTTCCTTGGCTTTTCATTCTTAAACTTCCAGAAACATTTTAATAGTTAATGCTTATTATTTTATATCATGATTATATACTTCTCACTCAAACCACAACTTTTCTAATAACAATTTTCTACATACTAATCCATAGGCAATTAATCAATATGGGTATTAAATGAAACAACCAATGTACATGGAAAGAAAGTGGCATATTCCTTAAAAGTGTAAATGCCAAGTCTTCATTAGAATCTTGATGATTAATGTTTGTCAATTGATCAACAATCATGTGAAATTTGTCAATGTGAGCTTGCACTAAAGTCCCTTCCTACATCTTAATATTGTACAATCTTTGAATTAGCTATAATCTATTGTAAACATGTTGCCTCTCAAATGTTGCATAAAGGTTATAACAAGAGTCTTTTACAGCCTTTACACATGTTACATGATGCAATAGAAAATCAACAACATTTTAAAATATTGTCCCACAAGCCAACTTGTCTTTTTTCATGAACAAATGATGTTAATCATGAGTGCATATTCTAAGAATTATTTTTTCAAACTCAATCTTTGATGGCAATAGCTCTCTTGAAGTGATTTCCCACGAAACTTTCTCATGCTAAAGAAACTCCATCTTATCTTCCAAGTATGAAAATTATTGTCATTAGACTTTTCAATGTTTCAAACAATAGAATTAGATGCCATGATTGTGAATAGAAAAACACTAGAAAACATACATGCTATAGAAGAATCATTATTTTAGAAAAGAATAATATAAACTCACATGTTATAGTTGTTCATAACATAATTAGACTTGCATATAGTTAAACTCCAAAGCTTTTTTATGAACAACTATAACATGCAAGCCTAATTTTTCTTCTTTCAAAAGCAACCAAGCTTTAATACCATGTTGGAACTCAACAACAAATCAATGAAAGAATCAAAATGAGTAAAACACATATGTACACTAAACTCTCCACTTGTTTTAAGTGACTCCTCTTAAGGTTAAGATTTATCTCCATCAGTCGGCACTTGAGACCTTGATATGCCATTTTCACTTTAAATTGCTTTTTATGCAACATTGGATATGGAAAGGAGTTGTGCCATTGTAGCATATTGTTGCTTTTCCTTTTTTTCAAATGCAAAACCAACTATGGAATGGAGCTATGAATTTGACATTGGATATAGATGGGAGTTGTCCCATTGTCATGTGACATATCAATGCATTGGAGTGCTGGTGATCAAGCTCATAGGCAACTATGTATCGTGCAAGCAACAACAAAGTGAAAAAAGTGAGTATTTCTCTTGTCTGTTTCTCTTGAATGTTTCTCCGGTACAGCGATAATTTGCTGTAGTGGTGGCCTTTCATCCTTCCATTTCAGAATGAGTCAAGGGCTTGTGCCTTCCATCATCTATTTCCTCTCACTTCAACCTCACATTCCATAAAGAGATTTGTGTGCTCACAAATTTTCTGATAAGCCTTTCAAATTTTGTTGTCAGTCTAATTTGTTTATGAACTTGAGATTCTAGATAGAGAATCAAGTGTTTGTTTTTTCTCAACATTTTTTTGGAAATTTCAAATTTAGTCATATTTGCCTCTTATCCAGACCATAGATTCTAGAAATAGAATCAGGTTATCACATCTTCACAAGTCCTCCTATGTCTTCCAAATTTAATTTTCAGTTTGATTTGCCTCGACCTTTCAAAATCGAAATTCCAAACAGAGAACCAAGTGCTTGGCTCCAATAAAGTCTCTCAAATTTTAATTTTCAGTCCATTTTGATATTTGCCTTGGACTTGGACCTTACTCAAGGGAGCTAACGAAGTGATTGCTTTTTAATAACTCCCTCAGACTTAGACACTCTCTCAGCACAATAATAAACAGTCAAACCCTAAGTTTCTGACATCATGTTACATAGCTGGGACTAACCAACACAAAATGTGCCTGCTGAAAAGTTTTGCCCCAGGGTACACTATTCACAGTTCATTGGTACCTTGTTCTCCCAACATAGGATCACCCAACTTATTGCAAAGAGCAATCAGTTAGTGCATGCAATCTTGAAGGGGCAAATGTGACTTTGTTCTTGTTGTTAGCCTGACTCCAAAGAGGTAATTCAAAGGAAGGATTTGTTTGTTTCTGAAGTTCAAGAAGTAAAAAATGTAATAGTTTTGGTGCATCAAGTATCAGGACATATCAGCTTCCATGATCATCATCTCCTGAAATGCTGGAAGCACAACAGCTCTTTTCACAAGATACATTGAAACTTCCAACATTGCTACTAATTATCCGAACATATTTAGTATTTTAGCAAATACATCATTTTTCATAAACTACAAAAGAGTGTGTTACTTGCCTCCTTCATAATTGATCAACCTTCCAGCATGGACCTAATTAATGGATGCTGCTGCTGAAACAGAGCCATCATACTAGACAGCACAACTTGAGATTTGAAGGTCAAAATGTCCATTCAATAGGCACTCTAAAGCACTACAGAGCGTATTTCACAAATATCTTCCAAGGTTCTAAAACTTTCATGAAGCTATACGCTCCACCCCTAATAAAATACAGGAAAATGATGCAGAAATAGCATATGAATGTCTGGTTGAAATCCCATGCAGTTCATCACAAAAGAAAAAGAAAGAGAGGAGATAAGGCCAAGAGTCAAGAACCTACACAGATACAAAAACAGATGCATGTCGCCAGATACCTTGTAGCATTCTCAACCAGCATGCCCCTGCCAGTGCTCCAAAAAAGAATGACTGAATACTACTTTGCTTTTTTGCATTGCCTTTGCTACAACTTGGATACTTTTGTTTGGCTCCCCAGACATTAGCATGAGCGTCTGCCATTGCTGCTGACATGTGCTTGCCACCACCTTCTGAGCATTTGGAGGGGATGGTAGGGAAAGTCACAAAAGTGTTAGAACTGGTCACATTAATGGAGCCAATGATTAACTTTCCTGCCTCAACTGCAGATGCTTTCTTCAATTTTGTTGTGGCAAGCCTCATCAGCTGACTTCCTAGTGGTCTTGACACCATCGAGCAGTCAAGTTGTGAAGATTCTTCACAGGGGGTTTCCGTAGTAGAACAATTATAGCCTTCAGACTTCAGATTCAGTGTTGCATGGCCTTCCTCATTGTCAAAGCCAAGAGGTGTCTCAGGAGGATTGAAGTTTGAACTAGCAGCAGCAAAAGATTCAGTACCAATAAAGGTCATCCTGTCTGCACTATCATTGAAGAAAACTGCTCCACACTTGGGATTCATAACCGAGATATCTGCACAAATCATTACTCTTGTCAATCCATGCTAGAATAATGGATCAGACATGATCCATAGTCAGATCCACAAGTGAGGAAGTTCCCATGTTACCCTACATCATACCTGCATGATCCAAAGTAGATGAGAGCCTGGAATCCACGCTTCCATTCCAGACTCCTCCATCCCCTGCTGAAGCCTGTGTGTCCATGGCAGGGCATGAACCTGAACCTATGCAGTCTTCCAAATTGGGCAGTCTGTCCTTAAAAGCAACCTGTAAAGTAACATTATTCTCAGTCACCTTGCAAAGAAAAAGGCATGACAATTCACGCAGAGAAACACACCCCCAACTAAGGAGGATAGCAACTCGCGCTCATCAATGTCAGGCACATGCAAGAGTGATGAAGCCATCGCCTGCGAACAAAGAAAACAATCCCAACAAGTACCTCTCCCCACTGGGAGCTGCAGCAAATCACCATCTCCCAAGGAAATGTAGCAGAGCATCCACATCTGCTGCTCTGGTTATGTGGCATTCATGTTTGTCACCATCACCCACATGGCGCTCTTAGCTTTTCGGACATGGCCAATGTGGCATCATCTGCATATAAGTGATCTATGTACCATCTCTACATTCATACCCACTTCTTCTGCTATTCGCATCTTACTCAGCTACCTGGTGTGAGTCTGAATCTCAAAAGTCACACCACATCTTTATATACTGTAACGCAACCCCGGTCTGCTTGCTTGCATCAAAATTATCTATAGCAAATTCCAAGTTACTGGGTCATTGGTTATGTGTCAAAAGTTTATGACCCACCAGTGCAAGCAAAGAGAGAGATACAGCAAAGAGGCTGCATCAAACCCCTGGTCTTCAGATACAACCAGGTCCATCCTTCCCAATTGCTTCTAGATCATCTCTTGAAACCCTCTCTCACATGGACTACTTGCGGGACATTTTAGTTCATCCCGACCAACAATCTCAGGCCTAACAAGCCCAATGTTTCACCATTTCCATGAAGACCTTGTAGTGAATCTCACCTCTGATTCAGACTGAAGTGGATGCCTAACAGACCCTCTGAATTCATGTCCAAGGCTTTGCTCTTGAAGTTCCCCTGTTGTGGAGTGTCCGGCAGTGGTTACACAGCCATACCCCTGATTGTTGATTGCTTGGGGTTGAAAACCAGACTTCTCAGCCAGTTGCTTGTTCTTTGCTTCTCCAGTCTCTTTAATAGGATGCCTCTGCAACCGCACTCTCCGAACAGCTGTCCCCTGCTCATTCAACTGCCGAACCATGGGCTTATGTGATTGTGGCTGCAACCAAATATTCCTGTCAAACCCAATTTCCATTTTTTGTTCTTCCTGTTGCATGGGGATTTCTTGGAGATCCTTCAACTCCAAGAAATCCCCATGTAATGTTCCTCCATATGAAATACCATCAACATCACCATACATGTGATCAATCAGATGATCTTGCCAGTTGTGTTGCTCTGCCTGACTAGACTCTGCACTCTGCAGCATCTCCTCCAGGATCTCCCCTTCTTGCAGAAAGTGTCCATACTGTAAAGTCTCCATATTATGAGGAATTGGAGGGAAATTTTCCCATCCTTGAGGAAGGTCTGCATGGGTCAAAATTTCTTCAGATTCCTTCTCAGATAAGGTCTCCTGTAAGATGCTGCTCTGCAGAAACAACATAAGTGCATCCCATTAGAACCATCAAAACCCTCACAAGGAACTCAAGAAATAGGATATCTATTATAAATGACTGAATAACAAAACTCATTCAAGACCCCTCCATGAACTGAAATAAGACAAAAAAAAGGCACTTACTTGGCCACCACAGGTGTCAGCAGTGTACTCAAGCATGTTGCTATTGGAATCAGCACCAACACCTAATCTCTGTGAAATCATGCTACCAACCCCCACCTCCTCCACACTTATATCAGGTTCCTGCTTCACTTGCCCTCCCTCCACCAGTGCAACATGTTCATTATCTGCAATATCACCCACCCCCTCCTCAGGTGGGGGTGGTGACTTGTAGTCATCCTCAGAGAAGGTAGCACCATATTGCTCACCATTTTTTGGACCTGGTCCACTCTTCATGAAGACTCGACACAGCACAAATGCATCCTGCTCAGCACAATAGTAAAATCAGAACAAGGACTTTTACACAGTACTTTCTATTAGAACCACAGAAATTTCAATTTGCCTCCAATCAATTTGCATGCATCAGCAAGTCACTGAGGGAAATCACAGGAGCACAAATGTCATGCCTGTGCAGTTGCTCGGCCTTTTTCACCATCTTCCTCTTGTAGGCGATACTCATGCATCACCCAATCTGTCCTACTGCCATGTGGTGCTCGACCTTTGTAAAAGACAAGTGTTTTCTTCATTCCAATAGTGCGAGACCCAGTGCACACAGCCCTGTCTTTTCCTGTGGCCTTCCAGTAACCCTCTTCAGTTGCTCGATTAGTCCGTGATCCATTGGGGTACTTCTTATCCCGGGCACTGAAGAAATACCACTCCCGGTCATTGCTACTCAAGGATGACTTATCTGCATCAGAACCCCAAACAAGCAACAGCCGACATCAGTGTCATATTACCCACAGCAGGGAGGAAGCACCCGATGTCTAATGGCACGCTGAGCTCAGGGCTTCCTTTCTAGCAGACCATTCAAGGATACAGTTTCCCGTCTTCGGGCTATTAATGACCTCGAAAACCCCTCTAACATGATATGCGTACAAGACCCGTGGCAGAAAAAAGTTCAAAGCGAATGACGCTCAGAAGTACGCCAAGACCTACCGGGCAAATCCCACGGCTCGCACTTGTAGAGATCAACTTCAGCAACAACATCAAATTCAATGCGCTTCCCACAAACTTTCCGCTTCAGGTAAAAGGCCACCAATTCCTGGTCTGTGGGGTGAAACCTGAACCCGGGTGGCAGTCGTCTCGCCATCGAAAAAAAACACACTCTCGAAACGGTGTAAAACCCTCTGCGTCTGAAAAAACCCTGCAAACTCCAAACTGCTCCCACACAGCGCTCTCCACCCTCAAACTTGATGTAGTGACCTCAGCAAAAGACAAAGAAAAAAAACAGAACAACCCAAGAGGAAACGGTCAAGCCGCACATGAACCAGAAGGCCAGGATTCAAGTTTCGGCGGAATCGTCACTTTAAAACTCCCCCGTCCACCGATTCCCCTCTGCCGCCCGGTATGACAAGCATTCGGTTACGATTGAGCTGCAGCCACCGTCTCGTCTGTCTCGATTCTCCTTGATTCTTTTTCTCTTACTGGTAAAACTTGATCTACCCTACTCCTGAACTCCTCGCACAATCACATCATCATCATTTCAAACCCCTAAGAAGCGACATCAACCTCGGCCGATTCGTTCACAGACTACCCGACGGAACTCTCAAGCTCCTCAACAACAACCCAACAACCCGAAATGCTGCTTTCATCATAGAACAACTATTTCTTTTTGGTATTTTGTTCTGCTTCTTTCGAATAAACTCACAACTGGGCTTCTTCTTCTTCCTCCACCAAACCCTACACAAAACACCCAATACTCTCTAGCCACACAGCTCCTCATCTAACTGCACACAATTCACACAAAAGGCTTGGAGCGAAGAACAATAACACTAACTGAAATCCAAACGAAGGGAACTCGCTTCTATACAAGATACAACGAGAAATCGTCTGCGGCGTTAGGAGCAGCTTGTTATACACGCTCCTTGCCGACACGCAGACCAGCACGCAGTCAAGTGGGTCGGAAAACCCGTACCTCTGATTAAGAGGTCGGTATTACCCGTACCTGTGATGAGCCAGGTAATTATCCACCGACACCACTATTGCGGTCGTTAATGGACGGAAAAGCTCGACAATCCGCAACCGAGTTATGCCCACGTCGATGAAGAAGCATCCGTGAGGAAGGGGTTTATGAAGGGATCATCCATCCATCTGGGCTAATCTCGCACTCTGTTCCTCAATAACGATGATACCAGTTCTTCATCTGTAATGAATTTGCACTCAAGCTTCATGCGTGGACTTTATTTTAATTTTCCTGAAAAGAAAAATATATATCGATCGGAATATATTCCAAGTTTATTGGTGTAAATGTTAATTTCTATGGCAATTGGAATTTAATGTTTGGGCTCTGAAGCTTTGAGATGGGAGGGTGAGGAGATATAGATCTACATTTTGGTTAGCTGAATGAATGCTTGTGCTTCTTGTAAGCTTCAATTGTGAAGAAATTTTGACACCATTCTTTGGGAATTTAGTGTCTTACAAAGAGTGTTTTTATTTTGGCTCATTTTTCACCACTTGGTGACCAAAAAGCCCAAAATGGGCACATTTCAAAGAATTGTTTTCTAGAAGGCCATATGTAGACAATAGGTTTCAGGAGGTCATCAGAATATAGCAGGATTGTTTAAAAGTTTTAACTTTCCTCTCTGAAATGTAGCCAAATTTGGCTAATTCCTCTTGTGGATGGTCAGCATTATGGCTACCTCACAAATTTTGAAGAAGAAAAACCCTGCTTACAAAATAGGGTTATACGTCTTGTAGTTTCCACTGAAGTTGAGATGGTAAGTTTAGATTAAGTGCATCTCAATGGTCTAGGTACCTGCACATGTGTTGGCTTGATTGCTCACCTTGCCACAAATTTTTCAATAGGATTGTTTGAACTTTTCAACCATGACTTCTTCTCCTCCTTTCTTTCTAATGCGTCAGCTAACTAGCCGGCCCTTGCTGCTCAGGTGTTGAAAAAGTATTTATCTA
>Ga0209208_10000392_pt1 | contig 55513 bp, 45 predicted proteins | sample S1TSphfallax_3_FD_187694 | JGI IMG/M metagenome (GOLD analysis project Ga0209208, IMG submission 187694) | Host-associated microbial communities from peat moss isolated from Minnesota, USA - S1T2_Fd - Sphagnum fallax MG (SPAdes) (version 2) | ecosystem: Host-associated > Plants > Peat moss >... | reverse complement strand
AGGTCGAGCACTCGACACGCCCCGTTGACGGGTACGAGCGCCAGGGCCAGCTCGACCAAGAGCTCGGTTTCGGGGCGGGGTACCAGAACGGCGGGGTCGACATGCAACGTGAGCGACCAAAATTCGCGCACACCCGTCAGGTAGGCCACGGGTTCGCCGGCGGCACGCCGCTCGATCAGCGTCGCGAAGCCGGCCAGAGAAGCCGGCTCCAGGGCGTCATCGCCGCGTACACGCAAGGAGCTGCGCGGGACCTCGAGGACATGCGCCAACAGGATCTCTGCGTCGAGCCGCGGCGAATCGCTGCGCTCTTGCAGCACGCGCACCGCGTGCTGCAGAGCGGCGCTGATCGATGGGGCGGGTGCCGCATGCTGGGTCATTCGGTGAGGGGCGGCCATCGGCGGAGGCGCGGTCGGTCGAGTGAGGAAGGTCATTCGACTTGGGCGGCCAGCTCTTCCGCCTGGTGTTCCTGATTCAGTGCGCCGATGAGTTCCTCGAGATTGCCGTGCATCACATCATCGAGCTTGTACAGCGTAAGGTTGATGCGGTGGTCGGTGACCCGTCCCTGCGGGAAATTGTACGTGCGGATCCGCTCCGAGCGGTCGCCGGAGCCGACCTGGAGCTTGCGCGACTGTGCCTGCTGCGATTGTTGCTTCTCGCGTTCGCTCGCCAACAGACGTGACTTCAAGAGCGACATCGCCCGTGAGCGGTTCTTGTGCTGTGAGCGCTCATCCTGGCACTCCACCACGATGCCGCTGGGAATGTGCGTGATGCGGATGGCGGAATCCGTCTTGTTGACGTGCTGGCCGCCCGCCCCGGAGGAGCGATAGGTGTCGATGCGCAGATCCGCCGGATTCAGTTCGATCTCGCCCACTTCCTCGAGCTCAGGGAGAATGGCGACAGTGCACGCCGAGGTGTGAATGCGGCCTTGCGCCTCGGTCGCGGGAACGCGCTGAACGCGGTGAGTACCCGATTCGAACTTCAACAAGGAGAAGGCGCCACGGCCGATGATGCGGCTGATGACTTCCTTGTAGCCGCCATGCTCACCGGGACTTTCACTCAAAATCTCGATGCCCCATTTCTTCGACTCGGCATAGCGCACGTACATGCGAAACAGGTCGCCGGCGAAAATCGCCGCCTCGTCGCCGCCGGTACCGGCACGCACCTCCAGGAAAATGTTGCTGTCGTCGAGCGGATCCTTCGGGACCAACAGCCGCTGCAGCTCCAACTCCAGAGCCGCCGAGCGGGCGGTCAAATCGGCCAGCTCCTCGTCCATCTGCAATTCGTGCGCCGTGGCGACATCGCCTTGCAGCGCCACGTATCCCCGATAGCGTTCGATCAACGGCTCCAATTTGGCATATTCCATGGAGAGGTCACGAAATTGGTTTTGCTTGGCAATGACCCCGGGATCCGCGAGCAGGCGGCTGATTTCCTCGAAGCGCTCGTCGAGTTTTTCTAGTTTGCGCTGGATGGAGTCCTTCATGGCCGCGGATTATAGCGACCCTGGGAGCCTGACCCCTCGTCTTTATTGCGCCTTGGCTTTCACGAGCCTTGCCTTTATTGGCGGTCGCGTTCGTCCCGGCTGGCACGCTTGACGGCCTCGGCAACCACCGCTTCGGCGGACTCCGAGGCTTGCCGCAGTGCCTGCGTTGGCGCGTGCAACAGTCGGTTCATCAACGTATTGGAGAGGTATTCCAGCGCCTCATCGGCTGATTTGCCCGATGCGAGCATGCGCCGTGCCTGTTCGAGGGTTTGTTGGCGGATGCCGTCGGCGTGTTGTCGCAGTGCGCGGATGGCGGGGCCGGCTTCCTTGGCACGGGCATCGGAGAGAAATCGGCTGACTTCTTCGATGATCATCAGCCGGGCCGCGCCGGCGGCTGCCTCGCGCTGCTGGCGATTCTCATCGATGAGCTGTTGCAGGTCATCGATCGAAAAGAGGTAGATGTCCTCGAGTTCTCCGACCGCCGGATCGATGTCGCGCGGCACCGCCAGATCGACCATGAAGATGGGCCGCCGCCGGCGCGCCCGCACTGCAGCCGCCGCCGCGGCCTTGGAGATCAGTGCCGTCGGGCTCGCGGTGCAGCTGATGACGATGTCCGCCTCGACCAATTCCTTGTCCAAATGTTGAAGGTCGACGGCATAGCCCTTGACCTCCGCGGCGAGTTCTTGCGCCCGGCTCAAGGTCCGGTTCGCAATGACCATGCGCTTCACACCGGCGGTGGTGAAGTGTCGGGCGGTGAGCGCATTCATCTCGCCGGCGCCGATCAGCAGTGCGTTCTGGGCGCTCAGGTCCGCATAGACGCGGCGCGCCAGGCTCACCGTCGCGGAAGCCAGCGAGACCGCGTTCGCGCCGATCTGCGTCTCCGATCGCACGCGCTTCGCAGTGGAGAAAGCGGCCTGAAACAGCTTGTTGAGTTGCGGCCCGACGCTGCCCGCGTGCTGCGCGACGCGATACGCCTCCTTCAGCTGTCCCAGGATCTGCGCCTCGCCGAGCACCATCGAATCCAAGCCCGATGCGACGCTGAAAGCGTGCTCGATCGCACGCTGTTCCTGGTGCACATAGACGCTGGCGGCCAGATCCAAGCTCGGCGCATGATGACGCTCCAGCCAATCGGAGAGGTCGGTGCCACTCGCCGACCCCGACCAATAAACTTCCGTGCGGTTGCACGTCGACAGAATGACGACCTCCGCGATGCCGCTTTCCTGGCGCAGCGCGTGCAAGGCCGACACCAAACGGTCCTCGTTGAACGCCACCTTCTCGCGCAATGCGACCGGCGCGGTCTTGTGGTTGATGCCGAGGATGTTGAAAGCCATTACGCGTCTATTTCTATGTAACTGCTGGATTTTGGTGAAGATCCACCGCCGTGGCAAGCTATAGTGCGGCGGTGATCTCGATTCCAGTCCTAACAAGGTCGTGCACAGCGTTCGCCATCGTTGCCGGTTCGGCCTGCGTGGGTACAAGTCCACGGTCCGAGCCTCCGTCCGCGCAGGCGTCGGCGATATTTTATACTGTCACGGGCGAGATCGCCTTATCGCGACACGAGGCGCGGGTGGCCGCTCTGCAATACGCGGCGGCCACCGATACCAACCGTGACCCGCGCCTGTTGCGCCGGGCCGCCGAAGTGACTGCCAACTGCCTTCAGCCCTCGCTCACCCATCTGGTCGCCACCCGATGGATTGAGGCCGAGAGTCAGTCGGTCGATGCCCACCGCGCGGCCGGCCACGCATTGCTCGATCTGGATCAGATTGATGCCGCGGCGGCAGAATACCATGCGGTGGTGACCGCCTCGGCGCGCGGCGTAGAGGCAGAATTGGCGGCGCTCGAACTCGAACTCGCGGCTGATGACAATGCCTACGGCGCACGGCGGGTAGCCGACCGATTGGTCAAGGCATTTCCCGGGTCCGCTGCGGCACTGCGGATGCAGGCGTTCGCTGCGATGCGGGCCGACGATCCGGCATCCGCGGTGACTGCCTTCGAAGCGGCGTTGGCGGCTTTCGATGCGCATCCGCCGTCACCCGCACCGGCTCCTGCGCCGGAGCGCGCCGCGGCGCCCGGCCCGCCCACGGAGGGCGACAATACCGCGTCGACCGGCTCGTCCCCTGCAGCTGACAATTCCGTAACGACCGCGCGGCGTGAATTGACCGAGGGGTTATGGCGGGCACGGATACTCGCGGGCGACAGTGAGGCTCCGCTTGCGGCGGCGAAAGCAGCATCGGAGGGGCAGGGCACGGCCGAGAGCCGTCTCACCTATGCGCTCTTGTTGCTGGCCGCTCGCGATGATGCGGCCGCGGAGGCACAGCTCAAGATGCTCACCGACAATCCCGACGCGCGGCCGGTGGCGCTGCGGCTGCTCGGTCTCATCGACTTTCAGGACGGCCGCCTCAACGATGCCGGCGTGCGTTTCATGGAACTGGTGAACACCGGGCGATTCCTCGACGATGCGGTTTACTACCTCGGTCTGATTGCCGAGCGCCATCATGACTTCGAGCGCGCTCTGGGCCTTTACGCGCAGGTGCAAAGCGGCGACGACGTCGTGCCGGCCTTGTTGCGTGCCGCGGCCATCCTGGAGGCGCACGGCGCCGCGCCGGCGGGCGAGGAACTGCTCGCTCGTCTCATCGAGGAGGAGCCATCACGCGCCCCGGAGATCGTGGTGGCGCATGCGCGCATGGTTGCCGACGCCGAGCAGCAGCCGAAGGCGCTGGCGCTGCTCAAGCGCGCCGAACTCGATTATCCGGACAGCACGGAATTGCCCTACGCGCTCGCGTCGATGGCGGATGACGGGGGCCAGACCACTGACGCCATCGACATCTTGAAAAAAGTCGCGGTGTTGCGGCCCTCCGACCCCGCGGCGCTCAATGCCTATGGCTACACGCTGGCGGATCACAACCTCCGCTTGAGAGAAGCGCGTCAGTTGATCGAGCGGGCTTACCTGGCTGCGCCCAAGAGTCCGGCGTTCCTCGACAGCCTGGGCTGGGTGCTGTTTCGCCAAGGTCACGCCGCGGAGGCGTTGCCTTACCTGGATGCCGCCTATTCCAATGAGCACGATGGCGACATCGCTGCGCACCTGGGCGAAGTGCTGTGGCACTTGGAGCGGCGTGAAGATGCTGAACGCATTTGGTCAACGGCTTTGAGTCTCGATGCCGACAACCGGTTGTTGAAGGCGACTTTGCAGCGCCTACATCCAGCGAAGTAAGCGATGCAAAGAAACCAGATTCCCGGGCGCCTCGTCGCCGTCCTCTGCGGACTTGCTCTTCTCTCGGCGTGCGTCGGCCTCCGGCCGGGGAACCGGCCTTTGGCTCCCGTGCCGTGGGCCACCCGGGTAGCCGATCTGCAGCATCTCGCGTCCTGGCAACTCGACGGCCGGGCGGCCGCCGCGGTCGGCAGCCAGGGGTGGCAGGCCAGTCTGAACTGGCGGCAGCGCGGCGATGCGTCGGAATTGCACCTGGCGGGGCCGTTGGGGGTGGGCGCCACGGTACTCAAGAAGACGCCGGAGGGGATCTCCTTGAATGGCGCACCCCCCAGCGATGCGGTGCTTGCGCAGGTGCAAGACCGACTTGGATTCGAGCTGCCATTGGCTGACTTGCGCTACTGGCTGCTCGGCGTACCCGCGCCCGGTAGTCCCTTTCAACTCACTGAAAATGCAAACGATCGGGCGCAGCAACTGCAGCAATCAGGGTGGACTGTCGACTTCGACGGCTATGTCGCCGTGAATGGTGATCTCCTTCCCACGCGGGTGGTGCTGAGCCGGGAGGGGGTGCGGGTGCGCATCGCGGTGGATCATTGGATGGCACCGGCGTGAACGGGCCGGCGCAGTCATCGACGCAGGTGCAGGCGTGGCCGGCGCCGGCCAAGCTCAATTTGTTTTTACATATCGTCGGGCGGCGTGCGAACGGCTATCACGAGTTGCAGACCTGCTTCCAATTCGTCGATCTCTGCGACGACATTCATCTGTCGGTGCGAACCGATGGACTGATCGAGCGTCTACGCGGGGCTGACGGTGTGGCCGAGGACGGCGATCTCTGTGTGCGGGCGGCGCGGGCGCTCAAGGCTGCCACCGGCTGCCCCCTCGGGGTAACCATCGACGTGGTGAAGCGCATTCCCATGGGCGCGGGCTTGGGCGGCGGTAGCTCGGATGCGGCCACCTGCCTGGTGGCCTTGAACCAATTGTGGCGGCTGGGGTTGACGACCGGGGAACTCGCGGCGATTGGACTTGGCTTGGGCGCCGACGTGCCGGTGTTCGTCCACGGCCAGGCGGCTTGGGCGGAGGGCGTGGGGGAGCGGCTCACACCCTTGGTCGGGGATTTGGCTCCTTTCGAGGGCAACTATCTGATTTTGAAGCCGAATGTATCGGTGAGCACCGCTGAAGTTTTTACAGACCCTGATTTGACAAGGAATACCCCGCCCATCACAATTGACGGTTTCCTCGCCTCCGGTGGTAGGAACGATTGCCTGGTCGTGGTGCGGCGGCGGTACCCTGAGGTGGCGAGTGCACTCGATTGGCTGTCGCAGTTCGGGCGTGCGCGATTGACGGGTACCGGGGCCTGTGTGTTCTTGAGCGTCGAATCGACGGCCACGCGCGCCGAGATGGCCCGACAATTGCCGCCTGGAGTGGAGGCGTTTTGGGTTCGAGGACTGAATCAGTCGCCCTTGCTGAAGAGGCTCGCGTGCGATGCGCCGCGAGTGTTTTAGTTGATGTCGAGTTGGGGTGTCGCCAAGCGGTAAGGCAGCGGGTTTTGATCCCGCCATACGGAGGTTCGAATCCTTCCACCCCAGCCAATGATTTACGGTAGGGATGATTCGTCGGTTCGAATCGTTCCTACTTGTTGAGCTGGGAACGGAAGGATAACGCCCGAAGGGCGGCCCGACAGGGCGAGGCGCGCAGCGCCGAGTAATCCTTCCACCCCAGCCAATGATTTACGGTAGGGACGGTAGTTGCGTCTTGTTTGCCGGCTGGTTCTGATATGTCGCGAAACAGTGAGATCGATTCGTCGAGCATTGCGGTGTTCTCCGGCAACGCGAACCCGCAGCTGGCGCAGGAGATCACCCATAACTTGCATGTGCCGTTGGGGCGCGCACACGTGGGGCGCTTCAGCGACGGTGAGGTGAATGCGGAGCTGATGGAGAACGTGCGCGGCCGCGATGTGTTCATCGTGCAGCCCACCTGTCCGCCGGCGAACGATCATTTGATGGAACTCCTGATGATGACCGATGCATGCCGGCGTGCGTCGGCGAAGCGCATCACCGCGGTGGTTCCGTACTTCGGTTACGCCCGCCAGGACCGCAGGCCGCGCGCGACCCGTGTCGCGATCGCCGCGAAGCTGGTGGCGAACATGATGACGCGGGCGGGCGTCGATCGGCTGTTGACGGTGGATTTGCATGCGGATCAGATCCAGGGATTCTTCGATATTCCGGTCGATAATGTGTATGCATCGCCCGTGCTGTTGGGCGATGCATGGAAGCAGCGCGATCAGAAGATGATCGTGGTGTCGCCCGATGTCGGCGGTGTGGTGCGGGCGCGGGCGCTGGCGAAGCGCCTCGACGATGCCGATCTCGCCATCATCGACAAGCGGCGGCCCCGGCCGAACGAATCGAAGGTGATGAACATCATCGGCGAGGTAGCCGGCAAGACCTGCATGCTGGTCGATGACATGGTCGACACGGCGGGCACCCTGTGCCAGGCGGCGCAGGCGCTGAAAGACTCGGGGGCGGTGCGGGTGGTGGCGTACATCACCCATGCGGTGTTGTCGGGGTCGGCGATCGAGCGCATATCGAAGTCGGTGCTCGATGAGCTGGTGGTGACCGACACCATCCCGTTATCCGAGGCCGGCAAGGCGTGCGGACGGATCCGGCAGCTGTCGGTGGCCGGCTTGCTGGCCGAGACGATGCGGCGCATCAGCGATGAGGAGTCGGTGAGCTCGCTGTATGTAGATTGATTGGTCGAGGTCCTTCGCAAACTGGTCGCGGTGCGGGGACATCGTTTGTGTGACGTAACTGGAGATGATTATGAAAACCTCATTCGAACTCGTTGCCGAGTTCCGTGACGCCCAAGGCAAAGGTGCGAGCCGCCGCCTGCGTCGCGAAGGAAAAGTACCGGCAATTCTCTATGGTGGGCATTCCGATGCCCGTGCCCTCTCGCTGAGCCATCAGAAGCTCATCATCATGCTGGAGAACGAGCGCTTCTATTCGACGATCTTGAGCCTCAAGGTGGGGGAGCAGACGCAGGCCGCCATCTTGAAGGACGTACAGCGCCATCCTTTCAAGAACGCCATCGTGCACATCGACTTCCAGCGGGTCGAGGACAACCAGAAGATCCGCATCAGCATTCCGCTGCACTTCGTCGGTGCCGCGGTATCGCCGGGCGTGAAGACCCAGGGCGGCTTGGTGTCGCACATGCGCACCGAGGTGGAGGTGAGCTGCCTGCCGAAGGACCTTCCGGAGTTCATTGAAGTGGACTTGTCCAAGCTCGGCCTCAACGAGAGCATTCACTTGTCCCAGCTCAAGGTGCCCGAGGGTGTCGAGTTGCTGGCCCTGGCGAAGGAAGACTCGGCAGTGGTCGCGATTCACAGTCCGCGTGCGGAAGAGCCTGAAGCAGCGGCGGCTGCCGGAGCGGCGGAGGGGGCGGCAGCGCCCGCGGCGGCGGCGCCTGCGGCAGCGGCGAAGAAGGCCGAACCCGCCAAGGCGGATGCCAAGGCGGCGCCTGCGAAAAAGGACGCCAAGAAGTAAGTCGATCCTTGAATGTTGTCGGGTACGTAGGGCCGTCGCCGCGACGGCCCTTTGGGCGTCGGCTTTGAAGAGATGGATGAGTCCATGGCGGGATTACCCTTGCGCGTCGTTGCCGGTCTCGGCAATCCGGGACCTGAACACCAGGTTACCCGGCACAACGCCGGCTTCTGGTTCGTCGACGTACTCGCGCGCCGGCATGGCGGCGAGTTTCGGGATTACCGCAAATACTCGGGTGAGACCGCGCGCATCACCTTGAGCGGTCAGGACTTGATTCTCTTGAAGCCGACGACTTACATGAATCGAAGCGGCCTCTCGATTCGTCAACTCTCGGATTTCTTCAAGGTTGCGCCGGACGAGATCCTGGTGGCCCATGATGAGCTCGATCTGCCGGTGGGCAGCGTGCGTCTGAAGCATGGCGGCGGACATGGCGGCCATAATGGTCTGCGCGATGCCATCGCCCATGTCGGCGACAGCTTTTGGCGGCTGCGGCTCGGTATCGGTCACCCCGGCAACAAGGCCGACGTGCTCGACTATGTGCTCAACCGCGCGCCGCGTGCCGAGGAGGATTTGATCTTGGAAGCCGTGAACACGGCGGCGGATACAATGCCGCTGATTCTGGAACAGGGCGCGGAACGCGCGATGACCAAACTGCATAGCCGCGCGGGAAAAACCTAATGCCAATTCGCTGTGGAATCGTCGGATTACCGAATGTCGGCAAGTCGACGTTGTTCAATGCGCTCACCCGGGCGCAGATCGCCGCGGAGAATTATCCGTTCTGCACCATCGATCCGAATGTCGGCGTCGTGCCGGTGCCGGATTCGCGGCTGCAGAAGCTTGCGGACATCGTGCACCCGGAACGGATACTGCCCACCACGGTGGAGTTCGTCGACATCGCAGGGCTGGTGGCCGGCGCCTCGAAGGGTGAGGGGTTGGGAAACAAGTTTCTGGCGCACATCCGCGAGGTCGATGCCATTGCGCATGTGGTGCGCTGCTTCGAGAATGACGACATCATCCATGTGGCCGGCAAGATCGATCCGGCCAACGACATCGAGGTCATCAACACCGAGCTTGCGCTCGCCGATCTCGACAGCATCGATCGCGCCTATCAAAAGGCCGTGAAGGCGGCCAAGACCGCGGACAAGGAAGCGATCAAGTCGCGCGATTTGCTCGAGCGGGTGCGCACGCAGTTGAATCTCGCCAAACCGGTGCGCGCCATGGGATTGGATGCCAAGGAGAGGGCGCTGCTGCGCGATTATCATTTGTTGACGGACAAGCCCGTGATGTACGTGGCCAATGTCGATGAGTCCGGTTTTGACGACAACCCAAGACTCGACCGGGTTCGGGAACTCGCCAAAATGGAGGGTGCGGTGGTGGTGCCGGTCTGCGCCGCGATCGAGGCCGAGATCTCGCAGCTGGAGGAAGCGGACCGAGCGGATTTCCTCAAGGAATTGAAGCTCGACGAACCCGGCCTCAATCGGGTGATTCGCGGCGGCTACGCCTTGCTGGGGTTACAGACGTACTTCACCGCGGGCGAGAAAGAGGTGCGCGCCTGGACGGTGCACGCGGGGGCCACGGCACCGCAGGCCGCCGGTGTGATTCACACCGACTTCGAACACGGCTTCATCCGCGCCGAAGTCATCGCCTACGACGATTTCATCGCCAATAAAGGCGAGGCGGGCGCGAAGGAACAGGGGAAGCTACGCCTCGAGGGAAAGGACTATGTCGTCCGGGAGGGCGATGTGATGCATTTTCGCTTCAATGTGTGACAGTGCGCGGCGGGTGGAGTGCGGGCGGGCGGAGGTGGGCGTTGCCGCTGAAACGCCTGTGGATAACTTGGGGGCCCGGCCGTATTGCCGGCAGAATTGACAGGGAAGCACGGCGTGCGGACAATCCGCGAGCCTCGTGGTGAGGTAGCTCAGCTGGTTAGAGCGTGGCACTCATAACGCCGAGGTCGGGGGTTCGATTCCCCCCCTCACCACCATTCATAGTGTGTCTTATTCTCCCGTTTCCGGCTCTTGGCAATGCAGATCCTGCTCACCGAGGACATGGATCGGCTCGCGTTGCAGACCTTTAAGGTCCTCTCGAATCGACCAGTAAGCGAGCGTAGTGCCCGCGCTCGACCTCATTGCGAACCCATGACTGTCCTCGCCCAGGTGACACTGCAGGAATCGATTTCCGCCGGCCAGGGGCGGCAGGGCGACGACATCGCGGACCGTGCATTCGCTGGGAGTTGTCTCGGACGCGATCAATAAAAAGGCAAATGGTTCGCCCGCCATGTTGAGCGGCACAATATAGGCGCCGCGAGCAGTGATGACTCGAAAATGATCGATCTGGGTGGTCCGTGGCAACGGTTGGACGGGTGCTCCGTCACACGCAGTCCCGATGAGTGCTCGGGCAGCCGACAGCGCAGCAGGGGAGGCGGCAAACGGCCGTGTGTCCTCGTATGCGGCGGGACTGGCGGCCTTGAGGCTTGTTGCCAGAATGGCGTCGTCGCGGGCTTCATAGACCTCTGTGAGGCAGCGGACCGTTGCACACCGATTGCGGATGTTCCGAAGCCACTGCTCCTCGTCGGATTGCAATGTCTTCGCGTCGATTCCGCCCTGATGCAGGGTGGCCTCGTAATCGCTCGCGAGTTTCTTATCCAAAAGACTCAGCTGTGGAGAGGCGCAGATCATTCGATTGACTGTCGAGGTGGCGTGCGAGCAAGCGAAGCTGGGTCCCTCCGACGGCGCCTCCGCCGCGTACACATTGCTACGCCCGCTCATCACGAAACTCAACGCGAGCAAATAAGGCCAGATCGGAGCATGTGCCGATGATAGGACGCACATCAACAGCTGAAAGAGCCCGTCGCGGTGCCCCCGCCGCGCATGATCGTTCCCGAAAAGCGGGCTGAATTCAGGGTGGCCTCTCCCGAAGCAGTACCCAAGCTGTACCGTTTTCCATCCTTTACGAAGCTGATGACGGCGTTCTCGAAGTGTCCAGGGACTTTCGCGATCGATGCGCCGAAATAGTCAGGGCGCCCGCCTGCGGCCGTCGGCGTGTGTTCGCCAATGTTGACCACCAGCCCACCCGCATTATGGATGCAGCTGCCGCCCGTATAAGTGTACGTTCCCTCTGCGATCGTCACCGTTGCGGTCGCCGTTCCCACCGCATCCGCAGATCCAATAACGGACACCGTGGCTGCGACCAAGAACAACAAGATACCTTCCGCCAGCTTTCCTTTTGACATCATTCGCCCCCCTTCCTTGGAAGCTCAAGATTATATCAGTGTCGCGATGGAACCAGACGCCACGGGTGCTGGGAATTCGGGCATCATGGGGCGGCGCACGCGTCGGCGTGTATGACGAGACAACGAGTTTCGATGGTACCGCCCGCGCCGTCCAAAGTGGCACTGATCGCCCACTGCCTGCTCAATCAGAACGCCAAGGTTTGCGAGGGGGCGCGCTACCCGGGCGTGGTGAGTCCGGTCGTCGATGCACTTCGCAGCCGCGGCTACGAGCTCTTGCAGCTCCCCTGCCCCGAACTTGCTTTTGCCGGGACACGTCGCTGGTGGGCCGTGTACGAGCAGTACGATACGCCGGCCTACCGCGCGCACTGTCGAAGGCTGGCCCAGGCGATTGCACCCCGCATCGATGCGCACCTGCGCGCGGGCGCCGAGGTGATTTTGATCGGACTCGACGGCAGCCCTTCGACGGGCGTGCGCTTCACCTCGAGCAAACCCGACTGGGGCGGCCGGCCCAACCGGCCGCAGGATGATTGGGACATCGTGCCGGGTCGAGGCGTGTGGATCGAAGAGCTCGAGGCCGAGCTCGCGCGCCGTGGCCTGCCGCCCGTGCCGGCGACCGGCTGGGCGCTCGACATGGGACGCTGCGACGAGACGGGCGCGAGCCGTGATCTCGCGGAGTTCTTGGATCGCCGCGAGCGTGTGGCGCGCCCTGATGGCGACGATCCGGTGTCACCGTGACCGGGGATGCCCGCGGCTGGCGCATCGCGCTCGTGCCCGACTCGCTGGTCAATCCGCCGCGCGACGCGAGCACGCGGCAGCCCGACGTGATGCGCGTCCTCGACAGTCACGCTTACGGGCTGCTGCAGCTGCCACCCGTCGGCGAGCATCGTCTACTCTTGGCCGTGATCGCCGATCAGATCGGCGAGTATGCGCATCACGGCTATGCGGTCGTGGCGATCGGCATCATGGATCAGCCCGAGTGCGGGCTTCACTGGCGCAGTTTGGCACCGCTCCTGCGCCATCGAGGCATTGCGCTCCCGCCGCGTCATCGGGTTCGATTGGGTCTCGAGGCGGAACTCGAGTCGCAGCGGCTCGCCGCGTTTCTTGCAGACTACGATATACCGGTCGAGGAGCAACGACGATGGCGGGGATGACGGGAGGGGACTGTTACTGCTGCGGCATGAGCGGTCTTCAGGGTCTTAGGCGCGCGGCCTCGGCGCGCTCTGCCAGTGCAGCGTTGGAAAAGCTCTTGTCGTGGGTGATTTCCTCGCCGATCCACGCGGGCCGTGCGGGATCGTCGGATTCGGATTGCAACTCCACCTCCGCAACGATGAGATCTTCGAAGGGCTCCAGATACTCGTCGATTTCCCAGCAGTAGCCGGCAAAGGGTACTTCGTGGCGGACCTTCTCGAGGACCCTTCGGCCACAAAGATTGAGCAGTGATCGCGCATCATCCAGAGGAATGGAGTACTCGAACTCGTCCCGTGCGAGTCCCCCGTCGCGACTCTTGATCGTCACGTACCCGTCGTCGTCCCGAATTCGTACTCGAATCACCGCATCTGCCGTAATCGCAAGATATCCTTGGATGATGCGTGTCGAACGCGCAACGCTCGCGCGCCAGGCGTCGCTCGAGACCAAGAATCGGCGTTCGATTTCAAGCGCCATAGTGGACAATTCCTCCCGAGCGGGGTGCGTCTCAACCGCTTGAGATACATTGTCGCGCTCCTGACCGGCGAGGATGCGGCGCGAACCCACAGCAAGCTCGCCGGCCTGAAGCGCTGAACGCCCGCAACCCCGTGGTTAGGCAAATGTCAGGGTGTTTCGACACCCGATAACGTACTGATGTACTCGACGACCGCGTCGATCTGATCATCAGTGATGTTCGCGACGTTCCGGTTCATCAATTTATTTTCTCGCAGCTTGGTGTGGTAGTAATGCAGTTGTAATGCCAGGTAGCCTGGATGCTGTCCGGCCAGTCGCGGCACATTATTGGTTCCCGCTCCGACCTCACCGTGGCACTGCGCACATTTGACGACCTTCGGTTCCTCCACCCCATTTTCGTAGATCTCTTTGCCCTTGGCCGCGAGCGCCGGATTTTTCGACGGATGCCCGCCTACCGCAGGCAGCTTCGAGAAGTACTCGGCAAGCCCTTCGATCTCCTCGTCGGACAGCTTGCTCGAGACCCCCCACATGAAGGCCCGGGCATGGGGATCCGCACGACCGCGTTGCCGCAGAAGCTTGAGCGTATCCGAGATGTAGACTGGGTTTTGTCCTGCAAGAATCGGGAACAGCGGTGAAATGCTGATTCCATTCGCATTGGGCCCATGGCATTTCGAGCATACGTAGCTGGCGAGCTGGCGGGCGGGCAACTGCGACGGATCGGGCGGTAGCGAAATTTCCGCCGTCCGTGCAGCGCTACCAACGACCGTGCAGGCGAGACCAACCGCCGCAGCAATGAGCGAGTAAGTCGTGAGCTTTTTCATTAGTAGTCCATCCATAATCCAAGTACCCAGGTGTTGTTATTCCCCGCTCTCACATTGGGAAAGCCGGGGGAATTGGGAAAGAGGGAGTTGCTCAGATTAAAGGGGCTCTGGTTGTTGGCCACCACCTGATAGACGTCGTACTGCAGGAGGAACCGGACATTCAGCCAGGGCACGTAGTCGAGCTCAAAGGTCTCGTATTGATTGGCCGGTGAGCCATTGCCGCCATTCAGCAGCGGATCGTACGTGCCGGTCGTGCGCGTGAAACTGACGAGTCCGCCATAGTGACGATCGCGGAAGTACTCCCCCGTGACCAGGAACTGAGTCAGCGTGTCGGTGGGGTTGGTGTAGATCGGACCGGCGGACACGCCGGGTGCACCGTTGAAGGTGGCCGCTACCAATTGCGGGCTGTTCTGTTGCCGCTCATGGGTGATATGACCCATGAACCCAAAGATGTTGTGTTGCCCGTTGTACTGATACTGCCAATCGACGCTAAGGTCGGTGTACTTATCGATGGCTCCCGGATTGTAGGTCTGCGTCGGCGTGTAGGAGTTGCCCGCCAACGCCGCCGCCGCCGCTTGCTCCTTCGAGATGTAGCCAACCGATGGAATCCAGTTGACGTACAGAGCGCTCGCGCCGATCTCCGCCGATTGGTAGCCCCAGTCCCGCTCGTAGGCGATGCGTGCGTACGGGGCGAACCGATCGACGGCCCCGCCGTTGGCGGCCAGACTGACGCTGTCAACGACCGGTGAAGCGCCGCCGGCAACCGCCGAGTGATACTCCGACACTTCGAAGTACAGCGAGTCGTTGAAGAAGACGTAGGCGCCGATGCCGCCAACAACACCTGGCCCCAAGGCATTCAAGATCGGCCCCGTGGTCCCGGCGCCGGCGACGCCGTTGTTGTACAGGGACACGGTATTGAAGTTCGGGATGGTATAGCTGCCGATGCCGTTCCAGACGTCTTGGAAGGTCAGATAGTTGTTGGCCGTGATGCCCCACACCCACTGGTTGTCAAAGGTGTGATCGCTGTACCGGATGTCGATATTGTCGACACCGACGGTGCCGGATTGCCCGTTGTAGGTCAATTGCATCCAGGCGCCGACGTGATCCGAGACGGCTCCCGCATAGGCCAGGCTGAACTGGTCGGGGAACTGATAGGTATCGCTTTGCGCGTGGGCCGGATACGGGTTACCCGTGTCCGGCGGCGCGCGGTTGTAATGACTGTAGTTCAACTGCGCGAGGACGGCGATTCCCGGCAGATCCGTGAGCCACAGCGTGTTGTCCTTGTTGTCATTGATGTCGTTGACCAGCGGCGGCCGGGTGGTCAGCGTGTAGCCGTTGAGCTTGAAGCGCCGGCCGAAGGGCGTGAGCTCGGGTGGCAGCGTGTGACAGGCCTCGCAGGCCATCCCCGTTTGCCGGGCGAAAGGCGGAATGGCTTGCGCGGGTGCTGAAACCAACATCAATATCAACATCGCAATGCCGGAGACCACTGAGGCGAGTGAGCCGAGGTGCAGGGACCTCGCAGCACTCAACCCCGAGTGAGACTCGAGATGGTCATCGGTCATTCAGTCGCTCTCCCCCCGTCTACCCGACCCTTCAGATCGTCAGCCACGATTGCCATGAAACGTATCGCCGCTGATTCTGAGTGCGGACCGTGACGCCGTCTGTGCGTTAGCAGACAGAGAGGTGACCCCTGGGAGTTCGGGAACGCTACGACATTCGACGCTCCGTTGGTACATGTTCTCGGAACATGCTCATGAGCCGCTCAGAACGCAGGGCACTTTCGAGCCCTTGGTCGAAGCCCGCTACGTGCCGCAGATAGTTTGGCGACCGCATCCAGCAGGGTCTGCGGCTGGAACCGTCGCACGCTGCGGTGGGGCAGCCCGGCGGCTACGACCTTCAACTCCCTGCGGGTTGAACGTAAATGGCATCGCCGTGACCGGTCTTCTTATAGATGCCCAACGAGCCGCCGACGCCGACGCCGACAGCGCCATGGTTGCCATACGAGTCCGAACCGACGCCCGTGCCGATGGAACCGGTCTCGGCATCTGAAAATCCTTCAAGGATGACGCCATTGGCACCGAGCTTCGCAGCTTCTATCTTCAGCCGCTCGATGACTTTGTCCACAGCGCTTTGACCGCCCGGGCCGAAGGCGCTCTTGCTTGATGCGTCCAGCACGGCAATTTCTTCGAACGGCGTTGCCGGAGGGTGCGAGTAGATCTTGACCTGATCGGGCGTGATCGGAGGTCTTGCATGCCCCACCATGACATGGCTCACCGGAGCACAGCCAGTTAGCAGCGCCATGACGACAATGAGCGACCCGGATGTGGCGGGCTGTTTGGTCACGACTCCTTTCCTCCATTGACAGACCGTACGTGGCAAAGAGGAAGCTACACGAAACCTTTCCGTCGTGGCTGTAGGTCGGATGTCCATGGAGGGGTCAGTCAGTACCCCGATCCTGCCGGTCGGGTGGATCCCCGGTCTTTTCATCCCGAGGTTTGGCGCGCGCGGCCATCCCGCTATAAGCGGCTCCCCCTAGAAGCAGGATAATGATCAGAAGAGCAAATAATTCCCCATACATAGTATTTACCGCACCGAGTGTGTCGACCCGAAAAAAGCCCCTGCGATGGTGGCACTCCATTCGACAAGGACGCCGCGGCGACCGCACGCAGTCCATAGCGAGCGCCGGGAGTGCCAGGATCGAGCGTCACGTCCCATTCCGCCGCAGGCGATCGTAGTACCGTCGACATATTTCGTAGGGCATGAGCTAAATTGAACGAAATCAAGAATCGGATCAAGGGCGCACCGCAACGGTCTAATGCCGCGTCAGCAATGCGTGTCGCTTCGCAGATGCTGCAGCAGGGCCGTCTCGAGGCGGCAGCGGAGAATTTTCTCGCTGTCTTGCAAGCCGACCCCCGGCACCACGAGGCGCTGTTCAAGCTGGCGCTCACGTGCAATCTGCAGGGCAAGCTCGACGACGCTGCAGCCTACTATCAAAGAGTCCTGTCGCTCACCCCTAACATGCCGGAAGCGAATAATAATCTTGGGGAAGTCTATTATCGACAAGGGCTTCTCGACAAGGCGCTGGCGAAATTCGAGCGCGCACGGGCGCAGCGTCCCCGCAGTATCGAAGCCCATAACAACATGGGAAACGTCCTCAAGGATCAGGGTAAATTCGAGGAGGCACTCGTCTGCTACGCCAGAGCCGACAGGCTTAAGCCGAACGATCCCGCCGTCCAGTGCAACATGGGAGATGTGCTCCGGCGCCTGAATCGATTCGACGAAGCAATCGGCCGGTTGCGCAAGGCCATCGCCATCAGGCCGGAACTGGCTGAAGCTCACTACAACCTTTCGCTGGTGCTCTGCATGTTGGGGGATCTCGCGACAGGGCTCCCCCTCTACGAGCGGCGCCTCGATCTGGGGCGCAACTCGCCATGCGCGGTGTCCGGAGTGGGGGCCACCCTCGCGAAGCTCTCTGCCGTACGGCGCTGGCAGGGTGAGCCCTTGCAGGGTAAATCAGTGTTGATCTGGACCGAGCAGGGTATCGGCGACAGCCTCATGATGCTTCGCTACTTGCCGCTCCTCAAAGACAGGGGTGCGGGACACGTGGCGGCGTACTGCGGACCTGAACTGCTGGACGTTTTCGAGGACAGGGTGGATCGGGTCATCCGTAACACCGAGCCCCTGCCGGCTCACCGCTTCGACATGCATTGCCCGATCATGAGCCTACCCTATGTGTTCAAGACAACCCTCGACAGCATCCCCAACGACGGACCCTACCTGACACCGTCGGCTGCCTCGAAGAAGCAATGGGCGACGAGATTGCGCGCGTACCCGGGTCCGAAAGTCGGCCTGGTGTGGGCCGGCAACAGGCTGTTGAAAAGCGATCACTTGCGCAGCATGAAACTCGATTTTTTTGCACCCTTGATGACCGTCGTCGGCGCACATTTTTTCAGTCTGCAAAAAGGCGATCCGGCACAGGCATTGCGGTCCTTCGACTGGCCCATACAGGACTGGATGGACGACTGTGGGAACATCTCGGATACTGCCGCCTTGGTCGCAAATCTTGACCTGGTCATCAGCGTCGATACGGCCGTCGCGCATCTGGCCGGCGCACTGGGAAAGCCGGTCTGGTTGCTGAATCGATTCGAGAGCGAATGGCGCTGGATGATGGAGCGCGAAGATTCACCGTGGTACCCCAGCATGCGTATTTTCAGGCAGCCCGCCGTGCATGACTGGGACAGTGTAATCACCCGGGTCCGAACCGAACTCGACCCATGGGTGCAGGACTATGCGCGGGGTCGCTCAATGAACGTCGGCGTTCGCGGTCGATCTGCACTCGCCTGATGGCCTCGCCGAAGCCCATGATGGCTTCCCTGTGTCCGTCCAGTTCGTTCTTGAGCAGCGGCAGCAGATCGGCCTGGGCACCCGGCGCCGCGCCGAAATTCGAATCGCAGAACAACTGAAAATACTCGCGGTAAATCGCCTCGTACTGCTGCATGGGGGTCAGAAATCCCGCATCGTTCACCACTTCGGCACCCACATGGCTGGCGCACAGGAAGCTGCAGGCCTTGCGCACGTAATGCGAGTGCTCGGTCACCACGGCATGTGTATAGCTGAGTGCCGGATGAAAGTAGGCGAACAATCGACGACGCGCTTCGCCGCGCACCCCCCGCTCCCGGGCGTATTCGAACAGCGCCTTGCGTTCGATGAGCCGGAGCGCAGCCTTTTTCAGCACCGCGACCTGAGTCTGCCGGAAGCCCGTGACCGCCACGACGCGCATCAGGCTGGAGTGCTCATTTTCCCATTGTTGCCAGATGGCCGGGTTCTCGAGCACGCGGGTGGCGACCAATTGCTCCTGCGCGTTGTCGCTGTGCAACGCGCTTTCGACGCGATCGGTCGATTCGCGCATCAGGCGTCCGAGACTTAGCGGGTTGCGATTCATTCGCGATGGCGATCCACGTGGCCGGAAGGCCTCTTCGGCTGGTCCCAGTCATTAAGATGGGTGAAACTGTGAACTGTGTCAACGTGCAAGCGCAGAGAACTTTAGTCTAATCGCTTTTGTCCTCTTAAGTTTGACATAAGATCGACGGGTGAGGGTCTGTTCTCCGATTCACGCGTTGGCGGGAGGCCGGGCCGAGAGCACCGCAGTGTCACGGCACGGTCAACTCACCGGCGGCGTCCATGTGAAAACGGCCCGACGCCACGCTGTGCAACCAACGGCAGGTCCGCAGGTATCCACCGAAGCAAAACAGATGGATACCCTGGAACAGGTGCGGCTGCACGACGGCGTCCGCCGCCAGTTGCGCGAACAACTGCTCCGGTCCCTGTTCGCCCAGCAGCTTGGCAAAGGCACCGGGTCTGTTGCCCAATGCCTTGATCGAGGGCCCGACGCCGCATCGCACTGCAAAGCGGAGCAGGGTCGCGAGTTTGGCGGGCCCGGCCAGGCCCGCCCGGATGCCGGCAGTCGCTCCCGCGGCTCTCAGTGACTGCGCCCACTGCACGAACGGCGCAGACTCAAAGAAAAACTGAGTGACGAAGGTGGTCTGCAATCCAAGATCCCGCGCAATTCGTTCCTTGTCCAGCTCCGCCCGTCGAATCTCCTCCAGGGCAACCAGCGTATGGCCTTCGGGGTGACCGCCGACCGAGATCCGTTCGATACCGAGGGCGCGCAGGTCGATGGCTCGCAGGGCATCCGCAACGCTCGCGAACGGACCATGAACTTGAGGGTAGTCGCCGGAGATCAGGAGGATTTCTTTCACGTCCCTGTCGGCCGCCTCGCAGATGAATTGCTCGAGCGCTTCGTCACTCTCCATCAGCCGCACCGGTAGGTGCGGAACCGGATCAAATCCGGCCGTCTTGACCGCAGCGCAGGCCCTCAGCGTTTCCTCAAAGGATTGCTTCGGCAAATGACTGATGTAAATACGCGCGCCGCTCGCCAAGTACTGCCGGCTCTCGGCGACGAGAGGCACATCCTGGACGTTCAGTTCTACGGAGGCCTCACCCGCGAAGCGCATCAGGACTTCTCGCAACGACTCGACCGAACCCTGCACTGCCAAGCTCAGGCAACGGCGGAGAGGTTCGGATCGCCGAATTCGAAACTGCCGCCGGTACTCACCTGCGCCAGGATCCACGCGAGACGTGCCTGGTCGATGGGCTTTGACAAGTAGCCGTTCATGCCGGCCGCAATACATTTCGCCCGATCCGTGTCGAGGGCGTTCGCGGTCAGAGCGACGACCGGAATGTCTGGATTTCTGCAGGCGCCGGCGCCACTGCGTAGCTGCCGGGTGGCTTCATAGCCGTCCAATTCCGGCATTTGACAATCCATCAATACGAGGTCGAAATCAAACTCGCGAAGGGCTTGGAGTGCCTCGACACCGTTGCCAACGTTATGCACATGCACTCCCCACTTGCGCAGGATGAAGGCGGCGACCTTCCGATTCACGACATTGTCGTCGGCCAACAGCACGCGAAGACCGGGCTTGATGTCCGTTCTCCCGGCGCCCTCCTGCGCACACAATTCTGTGGTAGCCGCGCCTTTCTTCAGTTCGGTCAAAGCCTGAATGAGCGTCTGTGGTCTGGCCGGCTTGGTGATGATGTGGTCGAACAAACGCCGTTCGTCGACCGTCGTATTGATCGCCAGCGATCGCAACAGCACGAGGGTCGGCGGCGGTGCGGCGCGTTCGGCCTTCGCCGCCTCGGGCGGGGTCAAGCCGCGGATTGTCGACGCCAGCCAATTTGCGCCCTGCTGCACGAGATCTCGATCCATGACTACGGCCGTTGGACGGGCGAGTTCCAGCTGCCCGCAATAGCATCGGAACGCTTGTTGCGCCGACTCAGCCACGAGCACGGTGAATCCGACGGCGCCGAGTTCACGGACTATCAAGCCGCGCAGACGCGCATTGGGCACCGCCACCAGCACCTCGCGTCCTGCGTGATTGGCGCCGCTCGCATCCGCGCCGCTCGCATCAACGCGGCCCGGATCGCAGTGCGGCAAATTGACGTAAAGGCTGAACGTGGAACCCACGTCGGGCGTACTCTTGACCTCGACGCATCCGTCCATCGCCTCGGACAACTGTTTGGCGATGGTCAGCCCCAGACCGGTGCCGCCAAATTTGCGCGTCGTGGAACTGTCCGCTTGGACAAACGGTTCGAACAGGGCCCCGATTCTGCTCGGCTGAATCCCGATTCCCGTATCCCAAACATCGAAGCGCAATCGGTGGATCCGCTCGCCGTGCGGAGCGGTCCGCAGCGATATGCCGATTTCTCCGCGTTCGGTGAACTTGACCGCATTGCTCAGCAAGTTGAGCAAAATCTGACGCAAGCGATTCGGGTCTCCATAATGGAACTTCGCCGGGGGATTCTCGATGTCGACCACCAATTCGACCTTCTTTTCGGCGGCGCGGAGCGCCACCGACTCCGCCGTCTCATAGATCATGGCAACCACGTCGAATTCTATCGATTCCAAATCCAAACAACCTGCCTCGATTTTCGAGACATCGAGAATGTCGTTGATGAGCGCGAGCAGAGCCTGCCCGCTGGAGCGCGCGATCTCCGCGTACTCGGTCTGTTCGATGGTCAGCGGACTGTCGAGCAAGAGGCCGGTCATGCCGATCACCCCGTTGAGCGGCGTCCGGATTTCGTGGCTCATATTGGCCAGGAAATCGCTCTTGGCGCGGTTGGCCGCCTCCGCCTTGATCGTGAGCGACTCCAGACGCTCGGCGCGCTCCGCGAGTTGTTCGTGCGCCTTGGCGAGCTGCTCATGGGCCTCCGCGGCTGCCCAATAATCCTCGTGCAGGACCTGGGAGGCTTTGAAAATATAGAGCAGCACCGCCACGCACATCACCCCCAACAGCACATTCATGGGGTTCGGATGGCTGACCAGGGAAATGGCCATGGGCACCAGTGCGCAGATGGGGTACCACAAGCGCAGCTGATGGTTGATGGATAGCACCGTTGTGCCGGCCGTCGCCAACCCCACCGAAACGAACTCGAGAGGTATGACATCAGGCTGCAGGAAATCGATGCACAGCGCTGCCGCCGAGAGCGATCCCCAGTGCAGGCACGGGACCATCACTGATGCCATGATGAACCCCCGGGCGAGGACTGGGCGGGTGATCGTCCAGCCGTTGAATGATCTCTGCAAGACGAGCCGGACAAGCATGAAGACAAGAATACCTAGCCCGTTGATCCAGCAAAAGGTGGGAGCGCGGTCATAAAGACCGGTGAATGCCGAGATCAAAATCCAAAGAGGCAAATGAAGGAACGTTCCGCGATTGGCCCGCCGCGCAAGTTCCAAGAGCGAAGGGCCCTTGGTATCGTAAATGTTTGCGTGAGTCAAGCTGCTCTCGATCTGGTGAACGGGCACACGGGGCACACTCGGCGTTATCGGCCCCCTCTTGGTTTAGTTGAGCCACAACGCCAGAACGTGCGCGACGTCGATGGCAACATCAGTCTATGGGGCCGAAAAGAATTTCCTGTGCAGCCTGGGTAACCCATTGGCAGCGTGACATTGTCGCACGCACGACGAAATACCCTGGAATAAAGTGTGCCCCTCTCTGTTTGACCATCGGTCCTGCGAGATCATGTCGTTCCGCACCATTTTTCCTCCGGCGATAACAACCCGCCCGGTGATCAAGAGCCCACCGCGGCGTCCCTGGCGGACATCGCGCTGGCGCTTGACAGCACAGCATGGGTCATTCCAATGCCGAGGGACCTGCGCGCGATCTACGACGCCGGGCAACTTGCCGAGCGCCGAGCGCCCAACCGCATCGTTCTCATCATCATGGCGATCTTCTTCGATCTTTATTGGCTGGCGAATGTCAATTCCGCGCCGACCCTGCTTTTCCCGTCGCTGATTCTTCGCGCCGGCTTGACGGGTCTCGTGGCCGTTTTCGTCTTGCTCGATAGGCACAACCGGCTTGGCCGCGCCTATGGTCCGGCTGTGGTGACGCTCGCGGTGATCGCAACGCTCATCAGTGCGTTGCTGTTCGTCATGGAGCCCGCCGCCAACACCACCAACCTGACGGACGTCCGCTCGATCCCCCTGATCCTCATGGGAACCGGCCTGGTCGCAAGGCTGACTCCATGGGAAGTGTCCTGTAACGCCGCGCTTTGCGTCGGCGTATTCGTCGGGTCGCTCCTCATTGCTCCGAGCTCGCCGCATGCCGAAATAACGTCGCTCGTCCTGATGGATCTCGCTGTCGGGTCGGGTGTCGTCTTTATGACTCTCCGGCTGGAAACCCGCGATCGGCGGGTCTTTCTCCTGCAGGCCTGCGACCGTATCCACCGCGCCGAGCTGGTCGCCCGTAACCATGGCCTGCTGTTGGCCGTCAACACCGATGGCCTCACGGGCGCCGCCAACCGGCGCTGTTTCGACGAGGTCTTGGATGAAACCTGGCGCATTGCAAGGGAGCGGAACGAGCCCGTCGGACTCATCATGATCGATATCGACCATTTCAAGCTGTTCAACGATCATCACGGGCACAAGGGCGGCGATGACTGCCTGCGGCGGGTCGTTACCGCCGCCCGCCTTGAGGCCCGCAAGAGCGACCTCTTTGCCCGTTATGGCGGAGAAGAATTTGCGGTCATCCTGCCTCTTGCACGACTGGATCTGGTGCTCGCCATTGCCGAACGCATGCGCCTGGCAGTCGAGCGCATGCGGCTCAAACATGCCGGGCTTGGCGACAACGCCATCGTCACCGTCAGTTTCGGCGCCGCGAGCATGGTTCCGCTGCCGGGGAATGAGCCGATTGCGTTGCTCGAGGCGGCGGACTTCAGTCTCTACGCCGCCAAGCGAGGTGGCCGCAATCGCGTTGCGGCGGGGCACAGTACCCGGCTCTGAAACCATCAACATTCGTTGTCGCGGAAACGCGAACCGTCGCCGAACTCAGCGTGAGGGCATCGACGGCGAGCGCAGCAGGTCTTTGACCGCAGTGGGTCCGAACTCGCACCATTCCACACCGATGCCGTCCTTGTCCTTTCGCGAGACATAGGCCGTCAGGGTCGCGGCCGGCTGAGATGGCGATGGCCGGGTGATGTGCACCTGAACGAGTGAGTGCAACCCCAGGTCCACGTCGGCCTGCACCAGCGCGCCGCTCAAACTGAGATTTTTCAGGCAGCCCACGATGGGCGCCAAGGCGTTCGTCGAGACCTCGACCGGAATACTGACTTTCACCCGATCACCCCAACGACTTTCTTTTCCGTGCCAACGCTTGTCCATGGTACATCCCCATTCGTTGTCAGGCGCCTGGAATGCTACCGATTGGCGTACCGAGCGACTGTTCGGTAGCGCACACAGGGCAGCGCGATCGCAGGGCTGGAGGCGATTGCGAACAGTCTGCGAAGAGCATAGCCGGCGCATCCCCACAGAATTGGGGGATAAGGCTGTGGATAATCCGCGTCTTGTCTTCGATCCGTCATTAAATTTCAGCAGCTTGGATCGGAATGGCGTTTTTTTGACCACTCGCAGGGAGGACGGTGGGGCATGGCACGCCGTGTGACGCAGCGCCGTCGGAGTCATTTGCGCGGTCTGCGAAAACCTCGAGTGCGGCGCGCACGCAATGAAACTCGGCGCGCAAGGGGTCTGCGGCTCCGTCAAATCCGTCGAATCCGCTTGATGCCGCCCGCGAACCCAAGTCGGCGGCGAGTTGAGCCAGGCCCAACGCGCCGATCGTCATGCTGCTTGATTGCATTGTATGGACGCGGCTCCTGATGGTCGCCGCGTCGCGCAAACCGGCGGCCCGTGCAATGTCCTCGATCAATTGCGACGTGCACGACAGGAACTCCGCCACCAGCATTGGGAGATCGTCTCCCATGGTCTCCTCGATCCGGCCGTAGGCGGCGGGATCGACAGGCCCGGTGGTGCCCGGCAGAAGCGCAGATTGGGGCACGGATTCTGCCTCGGGCGGGCTCCTCAGCCAGCGGGCGAGCACTTCGACAATTTGTTCGCGCTGAAACGGCTTCGATAGCGAATCATCCATGCCCGCTTCCCGGCATGCCTCGACCGACTCGCGCATCACGTTCGCCGTCATGGAAATGATCGGGCGCCGGCCGACGAGAAGGCCGGTCGCCTCGGCGGCGCGAATGCGCCGTGTCGCCTCGATTCCGTCCATGACGGGCATGTTGGTGTCCATGAGAATCAGATCGACGCGTTCCCGCTCCAACAGGTCAAGCGCAATACGGCCGTGCTCCGCCTCGAGCACCTCGAAGCCCAATCGCTGGAGGGTTGCGCGCGCGACCTTGCGATTGACCACGTTGTCCTCCACCAACAGCACACGCCCTGCGAACCGATGCTGCCGATTGACCCGAACGCGGTCGCTGGGACCGCTCGCGCCTGCCGGGGCAAGTGCACAGCGCATCGTGAACCGGAAGGTGGAACCGGCGCCGGGCGTGCTCTCGACGCTGAAGGCGCCGCCCATCAATGCGACCATGCGTTGACAAATGAACAGGCCAAGGCCGGTGCCGCCATACCGCCCGGCGGTGGACGCCGCCGCTTGCGTGTACTCGCGGAACAAATTTCCTTGCTGCGCCGGCGTCATGCCGATTCCGGAATCGATCACCGCGAATGTCAGCACGACGGCATCGCCGGCACGTTCGCTCACCCGCAATTCAATCCGTACCCAGCCATCGACGGTGAATTTGAGCGAATTTCCGGCAAGGTTCGACAGCACCTGGCGCAACCGCCCAGGGTCGCCGATCAAGGCGCGCGGCACGTCCGCCGCGACGTCGGCCTGCAGCATCAGACCTTTGGCCAAGGCGCGGGGGGCGAACAGCGCAATGATCTCGTTGAGCGTCTGCACCGGATCGTAGGCGACCTGTTCGAGATTGAGCTTGCCGGCATCGACCTTGGACAGGTCCAAGATGTCGTTGCAGATCGCGAGCAGGGATTGTCCGGAACTCAAGATGGTCTGGACGTAATCGAGCTGTTCGGGATTCAACGGGGTATCGAGCAGCAATTCAGTCAGACCGAGCACACCGTTCATCGGCGTGCGAAGCTCGTGGCTCATGACGGCGAGGAATTGGCCTTTGGCGCGCTCCGACGATTCGGCCAGCAGGCGCAGCCGGTGCTCAGCCTCATGTTGGCTGGCGGCGGCCTCGGCACGTTCGCGGATGAGCGTGTAGAAGCTTCGCGCCAGATCGCCGATTTCGTCGTAGCGTTCCGAGAAACGCGGACTGCGATTCATACCCTCGCGGCGCAGTTCCTCCACCTCGTCGCGCAGCGCCGACAGCGGGTTCAGCATCAGCGCGGCGATCATCCAGGCGAGCGGCAGGACGAGCAAGCACACGACCAAGGTGATCCGCCACAGTCGTTGCTCGGCCAGGATGATGGGCGCGTACACTTCATCGAGTGGCACCATCTCGATGACGAGCCAGTCGGCGGCGCGCATTGACTTGTAGCTGAACAGGCCATGCACGCCGGTGCTGGCCACGTCCTCGGCACTGCCCTCGAAGCCGTCGAGCGCCCGGGTCGTCCACGACGAGGCATTGGTCGGCCGGGACTTGAGAATCAGTCTCTTGTCCGGGTGCAGCAGGTAGCGCGGCGTGGCGGTCTTGGTGAGGAGCAAGAAGCTGCCCGTCTTGCCGGCCCGGGCCGATGACAGTGTGCCCAGCAGATTTTCATTCTGCAGCGTGAGGACGCCGATGATGACGCCGGCCACGCGGCGCTGCGGGTCGAGGATGGGCACCAGGATCTTGAGCGTCGGGCACCCATGCACCGCATCAAACGCCGGCTCGCTCACCACGGGCTCAAGCGTGGCCTTAAGTTTCTCCAAGTCGCTGCGCACGTAGGCACCCTGCGCCAGGCGGCCGCGAACCGCCGGGAAGTCCGCCATCAGCGCGCCGTCCGCACTCAGCAGCAGCACGTCGTCGAATGAGGCCAGCAGGGCGGGCCGGGCATCGAAGTAGCTTCGCGCTGACTCCCGTGATTGCAAATCGGCGAGCGGAAACCCTTTGGCCAAGCGCTTGAGGACGTCGAGGTTGTGCACAAATTTCGCGTCCAGGTCGCGGGCGACGCGCGACACCTCGACGAACTGCTGGGCGGACAGCATCTGCGTCATGTCCTGCCGCATGAAGTGCATCTGCACGGCGCTGGCGCCCAACAGCACGATGCACGTCAGTGCGACAATCTTGACCACCGCTTTCGACTTGAGACTGAGTGGCCACACGGTTGCTGTTCGCGCTCGATCGTCGTTGGGACGATTTCATGTGGATGCCTTGTCGGCCGGATTGCGCGCTTCTTGATCCGCCTTCGCCGATTCCGCCTTCGCCGATTCGCCCATTCAAGCGTTCAGCCAGGCCGGCGGGTTTTTCCGTGATGGGGTTCGCGGTTCGAGCAACGATCCGCCGGTCAGCAGCGGGATTTGCCGGCGCGGTGCTGCCCGCATAGAAAGCGCGATGCGAAGTCCCTCTCGGGGACGGGTCGGCCGAGCAAATAGCCCTGCATCTCATCACAACCCAGAGCGCGGAGCAGCCGCGATTCCTGCTCGGTCTCGACCCCCTCGGCGACGACTTTGAGCTTCAACGAGTGAGCGAGGTTGATGATCATGGCCACCAGCGCCTCCGATGTCGTCGCCATGTCGACGACGAAGCTGCGGTCGATTTTCAGGGTGTTGATCGGCAGCTTGGCAAGATAGCTGAGTGAGGAGAAGCCCGTGCCGAAATCGTCGATGGCGACGCTCACTCCCATGGCACGCACCCTGTGCAGGCTGGCGATGCTGTGCTTGACGTCGGCCATGATGAGACTCTCGGTGATCTCGAGTTCCAAGGCCGATCCGGCGAGCGGATCGATGCCGATGATCTTCTCGATTTCACCGACGAAGCTGCGATTGCCGAGCTGCCGCGGCGACACGTTCACCGCAATGCGCACGGACTTGAGCCCGGCACGTCGCCAGGTCAGGTGATCCTCCACTGCCTTGCACAAGGCCCAGCGCCCCACCTCGTTGATGAGGCCTGTCTCCTCGAGGATGGGGATGAAGCGGCCGGGCGGTACCAGGCCGGTGTGAGGGTCATTCCAGCGGATCAGTGCCTCCGCGCCCGTGAGCTCGCCGGTCACCATGCTGACCTTGGGCTGGTAATGCAGCACGAACTGTTCGCGGTCCACCGCCTGGCGCAATTGATTCTCCAGGCTCAAGCGCCCGGCGACGGTCTCGGTCATCGTATGCGCGTAGAAAAGATGCTGATCGCCGCTGCTTTTGGCCTTCTTGAGTGCCGCTTCGGCATTGCGGAACAGGGTGTCCGCATCGGTCCCGTCCTCGGGGTACAGCGCCACGCCCGTCTTGGCGGCGAGGCGGTACGAGGCCTCCTCCCAGCAAAACGGATGTTTCAGGAAATCCTTGAGGCTGTGATCGAGCAAGGTCGCCAGATCGGTCGCGGCGGCCAGGCCGGGCAGTACCACGGCAAAATGGTCCGCGCCGAGCCGCGCCACCCGGCTGGCGTCACCCACTCTGTGCGTGAGCCAGTCAGCCACCTGGCGCAGGAGCTCGTCCCCGGCCGGTCGGCCGAGCGTGTCATTGATATTCTTGAAGCGTTCCAGATCGATCAGCACCAGGGCGACCCGATTGCGCTCACCCGGGGCCGCGCGCAGGTGTTGCGTGACCCGGTCGAGAAAGAGCGCACGGTTCGCGAGGCCGGTGAGCGTGTCGTAGTAGGCGAGATATTCTAGCCGCTCCTGCTTTTCGATGTAATCGATGGCAAAGGCGACATCGTCCGACAGCTCGGTGAGCAGCTTCACTTCATCAGCATGAAAGAAGTCCGTGTCCTCCGCGTACAGCGCGAACACGCCGACCGCTTCGTCGGCGACGATCAGCGGAAATTTCGCGAAAGAGCGGATCCCGGCGCGGGCATAGACCTGACCATGCTCGGCTTTGGAAACCTGCTGTGCATCGTTCACGATCGCCGGCCGCTTGTCGCGGATCACCCGCACAGTGGGACTCAGCGTGGCGCTGCCCTCGCGCAGCGACAGTCCCTGCTCGATGCACGCGAGCAGCGCTTCGCTGGCGCCCACCGAGGCCACCGGCACGACTTCCAGCGCGCCGCGATCCAGGATCCCGATCCAGGCCATGGCGAAGCCGCCCGCTTCGACGGCGATGCGGCAGGCTTCCTTGAAGAGACCCGCCCGGTCGTGTGCGCGCACGATCAAGGCATTGATGCCGCTCAAGACCGCGTACACGCGGTTGAGCTGCACGATGCGTTGGTCGGCGAGCTTGCGCTTGGTGACGTCGCGCACCAGCGAGACGATGGTCCAGCGTTCGCCCAGGCGCTGCGCCTGGCGCCGCAGTTCCACCCAGTAGATCGATCCATCGTCGCGACGCCGGCGCACCTCCAGCGGCTTGTCGACCCCCGTGCCGGCGATCAGTGCATCGTAGGCCTGCTCGAGTTCGGCGCGCGGCACGCCGAGCGAGCCATGTGGTCCGGCCGCCATCACTTCAGCGCGGGTCTTGTTCTGCATTTGGCAGGCGGCTTCGTTGAAATGCACGAACTGCATGGTGTCGCGATCGACCAGGTAGATGGCATCCGCCGTGGCATCGATCGCCGCGGCAAAGCGCAGCAGCGCCTGCTGACCTTGCTTCTCGCCCGTGATGTCGACGTGCATCACCACCGCACCTGCCGGCCGATTGCCGTGCAGCGGAGTCGCGGTCAACAAGAACCAGGATTGACCGCCGGCCGGCGTGGCGCACCGGTATTCCATGGAAAAGCGTTTGCTGCGACCGCTCAGCACGGCACGGATGCCGTCTGCGGCCTCATAGGCGGCCGCCACATCCTGGCCCGATGCACCATCGCAGATGGCGAGGTAGTTCAAGCCGACCCCATAGGTCGAGTCGCGCAGGATGTGGGGCGCGGTGGGCCGCCGCCACGCCTCGTTCACCGAGACGATGACGCCGTTCGGATCGAGCAGCAGCACCTGCGCCGGCAGCGCGTTCAAGACGGCGGCCTGGCGGGCGGCCTCGTTAAAGCGAAGATCGGTCTGCGCACGGTGCAACATATAAGATCGCCCGTCGCGATCGGCCACCGTATCGACCTCGCCCGCGGTCAGCTCCTCGAGGCGCTGGTCCGCCTGGCGCAGGGCTTTGATCAACACGGAGATTTCGGAATCTTCCTCCTCACCCGGCGGCCGCGTCATGCGGCGATCGGCTCGAGCCCCAAAGCGAGCAGCACGCGCTCCTTCTGGCTCAAGGTACCGACGATGCGGCAGACCGGCGCGGGCGCGAGCTTGATGAGTGTCGGCGTCATGCGGATGCGGTCCGCCAGTGCGCGCGACGGGTCGCGGAACACATCGACGACTTCGATCTCGTGCCGCCCTGGCAGGTGCAACCTGCAGAGCGCAGACAGATTGGCAAGTGCCAGCGAGGAATTTTCCGTGCCGTCGGCGGTGTAAAGCCGGAACTTGAACACCTCGCGCGCGCTCATGCCGGCCTCAACGGCGCTCCCGCCGCAACAGATCGCCGCCGCGCAGTTCCCGAAGTTGGCGCCGGCCTTTGGTGATGCGGCCCTGCCGGCTGGCGGTGGTGCGCGCCAGCAAGGCTTTTTCGACATGCTTCGCCGCCAGCTCCGTCTGCAGCGACTTGAGCCGCACTTCGAGTTCCGCCTCCTCCGCATCGAGCCGGACACGGCGCAGCCTGCTTTGCACCTCGGTCAATTCCTGCGCCACCCGTTCCGCGCTCTCCTTTTCCCAGCGCAGCGTGCCCATCAAGACCTCGCCTCCGGCGGTGTAGATGTCGGCGAGCGTCACTCCCGATGCACTCAGGACCAGCTCGCGGACCTGGTTGGAGTGCAATGTGCCGCGCGACTTGATGATCGACAAACCGCGGTTGCGCTCACCGGCCTGCACGAGATAGTTGAGATGGATCCAGGTGTCGGCCAGGGTGGACACCTGGAGTTGCGTGCGCTCCGTCTTGCCGTTCGTGGTCTCGTCGATGAGGCTGGTGCACACCAAGGTGATCCCGTCCGATTTGGACCAGTCGATCAGCCGATCGACCACGCCATGCGCCGTCAGCTCGTTGCCGGCTGTGAAGAGGGCCGAGATCGGATCGATCACGAGGCAGCGGGCGCGATGTTCCAGCGCGATGCTCTTGATCCGCACCAGCAGCGTCTCGGCACTGCCCGAGAGCGTGCGCGCCGAGATCAATTTCAAGCAGCCGCTCTTCACGTAGCGTTGCAACCGGATGCCGACCGAGGTCAGATTGCGGATCACCTCCGCACCATCCGAATCGAAACTCACGAAGACCGTACTTTCGCCTCGTCCGCATGCCGCCTCGGCGAATGCCCCGCTCAAGGTGGTCTTCGCCGTGCCGGGTAGGCCGGTGATGAGCACGCTGGCCGCGCGATAGTAGCCGCCGTCCAACATGGTATCGAGACGCGCCACGCCGCTGCTGACGCGCTCGAGCCCGACCGGCACCGAGGAGCGCGTCGAGGCATGCGGGATCGCGACGTCGAACCCGTCCTTGCCGATGACGAAGGGCGCTTCGTTCTCGTCGAAGCCCGAGCCGCGATATTTCTGCACGCGCAAATTGCGTTGTGACACGCCGAGCACCACCCGATGATTCAGTATCACGACGCAATCGACCATGAATGGCATGAAGCCGAGCGGCTGCATTTCCTGCGCGCCGTCGCCGCCGATCTTGGCCGTGAGGAGGGCCGTGAGGCCGCTGGCAAGCAGCCAATCGTGCAGGCGACGCAGTTCGCGCCGGCGCGCGGCCGCATCCGGCAACATCGACAGTACGATGTCGAGCGCGTCGAAGACGATGCGCCGTGCGCCCATGGCCCTGGCCTGGCCGCCCAGCACCGCCAGCATGCCGGCGAGATCGAAATCACCCGCCTGAACCAGGTTCGGTGCCGCCTGCGCATCGAGCAGAAACAGCTTCTTCTGCGCTTGGAGCTGCACGAGGTTCCAGCCGAATCCCTGCAGGTTGCCGACGACGCGGGTCGGAGCCTCCTCGAAGGCGACGAAGATGCCGGGTTGCTTGAACTTCCGCGCCCCGTTGGCGAGAAATTGCAGCGCGAAGATGGTCTTGCCGGAGCCGGGTCCGCCCGATAACACGGTCGATCGACGATGCGGCAGACCGCCGCCCGTAAGCTCGTCGAACCCGGCGATGCCGCTGGGGGTTTTCTTGGTGGCAGCGGTGGAACGGTTGACGGACGCTTTCATGAGGTACCAGAGGTAGGATCATGGCGCCTCTTAGTGTGCAGCGTCTGCCGATCGAGGACGGTTGTCTATAGGCTTTCGCTGATAGCTGCTGATGCCGCGCTGCGTCCGGAGGCACCGAACATGCCGGCTAAGTGCGGTGGCGTACGGTGAAAAACTTCCGGCCGGTTAATCTCAACCCCTATGCACCCGACCTTCGCCGCCTTCCCTCTTCCATGATGCGCCGCCAGCCGTTGACGCCGGCCACGTCGAGTCTGGTGCGGGTCGCCACCGCGAACGATGGCGCAATGCTCGAGCGCCTGCCGCTCACACCGGGCGGCCTGCAGATTCTCAAGGACACCCTTCGCAACCCCTCGATCATCGTGCACGTGGCTGAATACGAATCCGCTCTGATCGGCTTCGGCTGTGGCGGGGCTCAGCGCAGCGACAATCTTGCGCGACGCGGCTACGATTCGGAAATCCGCCTCCTCTACGTGCTGCCCGCCCTTCAGCGGCGTGGCATCGGCGCGCGGCTGTTGGCGTCCATGGCTCGCGCCCTTGCCAAACACGGCTATTGTGAGGCGACGTCATGGGTGGCGCGCGAGAGCGTTGCCGCGCGCCGCTTCTACGCGCACTACGGCGGCCAGGTGGTGGCGGAGCAGGAGCACATCGTCGACCATGCGGTGATGATGGAGTTTGCGTACGCGTGGACCGAGCTCGGGATTCTGCAGAGGGTGGCCGCCGCCGGCATCCCGCCGTAGGTCCGCCGTGCTGCATCGCGCGGCACACCCGTTGAGAGATTCCCGGCAGAGCGACTGCGTCAGTACGTGACGCGCGACGCATCCCCAATGTCAAATGGGATTACTCTCGCGGCCTCACATCACTCACTGCTGTGCAGTTTCCCGAAGGACGGCCCGTCTCTACCGTCCCACACCCCTCATGATTCAAAGGAAGAAAGATGGCGCTAGTCAAAAAGGCATTGTCCGCAGTTTCCGTCGTCGGCGTCGATGCCGGCAAATCGTCGAGCGCATCGACCCGCGAGGCTGACGCCCAGCGCAAGAAGGCGCGTACGCTCGCCAAGCAGCAGCAGGCGGCCGAGCGCGTCGCCTCCGCCACCGGCCAGCTGTCGTCCGCCATCAACGAAGCCGCCGCGGCCGCCGAACAGTTGAAGCGCAATGCGGAGCAGATCGCCACCGGCGCCGAGGAGGCATCGGGCGCGGCACAGGAATCGCTGGCCGCGTTCAAGCAGGTCGAGGTCGCGATCGGCCGCCAATTGCAAAATGCCGAGGAGAGCCAGGCCAAGATGGAGGCGACGCAGTCGCTGGTGCTCAAAACCAACGGCGAGGTCACCACGCTGGTGGCGAACGTGAGTCTTGCCGCGGGACGCCAAAATGAATCGGTCACGATGGTGGCAGAGCTCGAGAAACAGGCCGCCTCGATCGGCGACATCGTCAAAGCGGTGGCGCGCATCGCCGATCAGACCAATCTGCTCGCCCTGAATGCGGCCATCGAGGCCGCGCGCGCGGGGCAGCATGGCAAGGGTTTCGCGGTGGTGGCGGACGAAGTCCGCACGCTCGCCGAGACCTCGGAGAAGAGCGCCAAGCAGATCCAGGATCTGGTGGGTCAGATCCAGCAGGAGGTCAAGGTGATCGCCGAGGGTATCGGCGCGTCGGCCAAGGCCGTGCTGCATGATGCGGAGTGCGGCAAGAAGATCACCGAACAACTCGAGCAAATCCGGCTCGATGCGATCGAGATCGTCAAGGGAGTCGCGGAGATCGCGACAGGCGCCCACCAGTCGACCATCGCCGCCAAGCAGGCGCTGAAGGGCACCGAGGACATCGCCGCCGCCGCCGAGGAACAATCCGCCGCCGCCACCGAATCCACGAAGACCGTCGAGGAGCAGAGCCAGGCATTGGCTCAGTGTGAGCTTGCGGCGCAAAATCTCTCTGAACTCGCCGAGGACCTCAAGAATTCCTCCGATGTCGCGAAGAGCGCCGAGGAAGTGGCTTCCTCCGCCGAGCAACTGTCCTCCGCCGTGCAGGAAATTTCCCGCTCCGGCGCACAGATCACGGCTGCGCTCGAACAGATTCGCAAAGGCGCCCAGGTGCAGTCGGCCGGCACCGCGCAGTCCTCCGCCGCAATCACGGAGATCGAAAACGGTCTCGAGTCAGCGGTGAACCGCAGCAAATTGGCGGGCGAGAAAGTCGCCGCCATGAAGAACCTGCTGGACATCAACAAAAAGAATGTGGTTGATCTCATCAAGGGCATCTATGCGGCGGCCGAGGCTTCGCGTGGCAGCTTGAAACAGATCAAGGAATTGGAGCTGATCTCACGCCGCATCGACAAGATCGTCGATGCCATCACGGCGGTGTCGATGCAAACCAACATGCTGGCCGTCAACGGTTCGATCGAGGCCGCCCGCGCCGGCGAGTACGGCAAGGGGTTCGTCGTCGTGGCCACCGACATCCGCAACCTCGCGCATGATTCGGCCGAGAACGCCGACCGCATCAAGGACCTGGTCAAGTCGGTGCAGGATCAAATCGGCGTCGTTGCCCGCGACTTGGGTGAAATCATGGCCTCCGCGGTCGCCGAAGCGGAGAAAGCATCGTCGATCACGGCGAGTCTGTTGGCGACGGAAGTCGACATCCAGGCGGTGGATGATGGGGCGCGCAGGATTTCCGAGGCTGCGACCGAAATCGCGATTTCCATCGCCCAGGTCAATACCGGCATCGAGCAAATCTCGGCCGCAGCGCACGAGGCCGAAAAATCGGTCACCGAGGCGGCGACTGCCGCCAAGCAGCAGTCCAAGGGTGCCGAGGAATTGTCGGCCGCGGTCGAAGAGATCGCCTCACTCGCCGACGAATTGCAGAGCGCCTGACCATGAGCGCCCAACATCCCAAGGCAGGGCGGCCGACGCCCCCTCTGCCGGATTCGCCGGGTACCTCGGACGCGGCCGCGGAATCGGCCGGCGCGGGTCATGCCGAGATCTGTCAGTTCGTGACGTTCGTGGTGGGCGAGGAAGTGTTCGCGGTCGATCTCGCCCCGGTGCAGGAGATCATCCGTGTGCCCGAGGTCGTCGCGGTCCCGATGGCGCCGTCGAGCCTCGACGGCCTCGCCAATCTGCGCGGCAAGATCCTGCCCATCATCAGTCTGCGTCGCATCTTCGGCTTCGAGGAGCGGCCTTACGACGATTCCACCCGGGCGGTGGTGATCGATCTCGGTCAGCCGCTCGGCTTCGTCGTCGATCGCGTGGCGAGCGTCGTGAGCGTCGACCGCGGCCACATCGAGTCGCCCGGCGCAATCGAGTCCACCGTCAATACCGAACTCCTGTCGGGACTGCTCAAGGATGTGGGCGGACACAAGATGATCATGGTGCTCGACTTCGGCAGGCTCATTGCCAACGAATTTGTCGAAGTACCGAAGGTGGCTACCGGCGAGGCGGCGCGACCGCTTGCCGGTGAGCGCACCGCCGGAATACCCGATGCCATCAGCGCCGAACTGCAGTTCGTGAGCTTCGAAGTGGCCCAGCAGGAATACGCCATCGTCATCGAGGACGTGCAGGAAATCGTGCAAATCCCGAAGGACATCGTCCACGTGCCGCATGCCAAGTCGCACGTACTCGGTGTGATGACGCTGCGCAACCGGCTGCTGCCGCTGGTGTCGCTGCGGCGGATGTTCGGTCTGCCCGACCGCGAGGCCGACGAGGAGAGCCGCATCGTGGTGGTCTCGAACGGCGGCGTCGCGGTGGGCGTGGTGATGGACAGCGTCAATCAAGTGCTGCGCGTCGCGCGTTCCGCCGTGGACCGCATGCCGCCCCTCCTGGCCCAGGACGGCAATATGTCGGACATCGAGGAAATCTGCCGCCTCGACGACGGCAAGCGCATGGTTTCGATCATCTCGGTGAAGAACATGTTCCGCAATTCCGAAATGCAGGCGGCGATCAACAAGGTGGATGCCATGACCCTCGAACACGATGCCGATGCAGCGAAGAGTCCCGCCGACGCGGCGGGCGACGACGAGGAACAGGTCGTCGTATTTCGCCTGGGGAAGGAAGAATTCGCCGTCCCCATCGAAAGCGTACAGGAAATCGTGCGGCTGCCCGATGAAATGACCAAAGTGCCCAAGGCGGCGTCCGCGGTCGAGGGTGTGATCAATCTGCGCGGCGCCGTCCTGCCGGTCATCGATCTGCGCCGGCGCCTGGGACTGGCCGCCGTGGAACGCAGCGACCGGCAGCGCATCGTGGTGCTGGTGATCGAGGGCGTGCGCACCGGCTTCATCGTCGATTCCGTCGCCGAAGTGCTCAAGGTCCCGCGGGCGGCAATCGAACAGGCGCCCCGCTTGTCCGGCGATCAAAGTCAGGTGCTTGCTCGCATGGCCAATCTCGAGAAGCAGAAGCGCATGGTGCAGCTCATCGACCCGCTGCACCTGATCGAGCGGCAGGATCGCGCGGCGCTGGCCGAGCTCGCGGCCGCCTGAGCGCCGGTACCGACGCCATGATCAAACTGTTGATCGTCGATGATTCCGCGCTGATGCGCCGGCAACTATCGGCGCTGTTCGACGGCGAACCGGGGTTCGTGATCCGCACCGCGCGCAATGGCCGGGAAGCGGTCGAGGAGAACCGCAACTTCGAGCCGAACGTGGTCACGCTCGACATCAACATGCCGGAAATGGACGGCCTGACGGCGCTCTCCATGATCATGGTCGAGCGGCCCGTGGCGGTCATCATGGTGTCCTCGCTGACCGAGAAGGGCGCGCTTGCGACCCTCGAGGCACTGAACCTCGGCGCGGTCGATTACGTGGCCAAACCGGGCGGCACCATATCGCTGTCGATTGACATGATTCGCGCCTCCTTGTTGAGCAAGGTGCGCGCTGCGGCGGGCGCCAAATTGAAGCCGTTGGCACCCGCCGCACGGGGCGCCGGGGTCAAGCGGGTGTCGGTGGCGCCCCCGCCGCTCAAGTCCCCGCCGCCCAAGCGCAATTACGGCAGCGCGGGCGTGGTGGTCATCGGCGTCTCGACCGGCGGACCGCGCACGCTGGAATGCATCCTGCCGCTCCTGCCGGCGGGATTTCCCTGGTCGGTGCTGATTGCCCAGCACATGCCCGCGAGCTTCACCCTGCCCTTCGCCCAACGTCTGAACGGCATCTGTGCGCTGCCGGTGGTCGAAGCGAGCCGGCCCATGGCGCTCGAACCCGGCACCATTTACATCGCCAAGGGAGGTGCGGACATGCAGGTGGTGTTGCGCGGCGGCAAACCGACGGTGGCACCCACGCCGGAACATGCCGAGTTTCTGTGGCACCCGTCGGTCGAGCTGCTCGGGCGGACCGCGCTCGAACAGTATGATGCCACCCACGTGCTCGGAGTCATGCTGACGGGCATGGGCAACGATGGCTGCGATGCCTTCACGAAAATCAAACAGCAGGGCGGCCGCACCATCGCCGAGTCCGAGGATTCGGCGGTGGTTTTCGGCATGCCTGCGGAGCTCATCGCCAAGGGCGGCGCGACCGTGACGCTGCATGCCGACAAAATCGCGCGGCAGATCAATTCCTGGATCCTGGGTTGACCCGAGGAAACGAATGGCATTCATCAAGAAGATAAGAACCGCGTCCCGGCCCGACGATCAGCGCGATGGCGCACGCGACCACGACGGCCTGATCCTCAAGCTCGACAGCGCCGATGCCACGACCCGTCGCTGGGCAGCCCGGGATCTGGCCGGAGATCCGCGCGCCAGTGCTGCGTTGTTGGTGCGGCTGCAGTGCGAGTCCGAGGTTTCGGTGCGCGAAGTGATCCTCACCAGTCTGATGCGCATTGCCGACCCGGCCGCCATCGCCGGGCTCGTCGCCTGCCTGCGCAGCGAGGACGCGAGCCTGCGCAACGAAGCGATCGAGGCGATGAAGGCGTTGCCGGCCGACGTCGGACCCATCATGCGTGATCTGTTGATCGACCCGGATCCGGACGTACGCATCTTTGCGATCAACGTGTTGGAGTCGCTGCGTCACCCCGACGTCGAGAGCTGGCTGCTCGACGTCATCGACCGCGACCCGCTGGTGAATGTCTGCGGCACGGCGGTCGACCTCCTGACCGAGGTTGGAACGGCGGCCTCGCATGACGGGCTCGAACGGCTGAAGGTGCGCTTCGCCGCCGAACCGTACATCCAGTTCGCGGCCGCCCTCGCCTTGAAACGGATCGCGCCGGCGTGAATCCGTGATGACGCAGACCGCGACCATCAGTGCGGATGACTTCCTAAAATTCCAGGAATTTTTCTACCGCAAGACGGGCATCCGCTTCGAGGACACCAAGCGCTACTTCGTCGACAAACGGTTGATCGAGCGCATCGGCCAGAGTGGTACCCGGAACTTCCGCGAATATTTTTCGCTGCTGCGTTTCGAAGCCGACGGCACCGAGCTGCAGGCGCTGGTCAATCTCATGACCGTCAACGAAACCTATTTCTTCCGCGAAGATTACCAGTTCGACTGTTTGGTGAAGTCGATTCTGCCCGAGATCGTGGCACGCAAGAAGGACAAGGCGCCGATCCGCATCTGGGCCCTGCCCTCCTCTTCGGGCGAGGAGGCCTACACCATCGCCATGTGCCTCATCGAGCGCTGGCCGGGCATCCGTGACCACGACGTCGAGATCATCTCCTCGGATATCGACACCGGCATCCTGGCGCAGGCGAAGGCGGGCCTGTATTCCGCGCGTTCGGTGGCGCATGTGCCGGAGGCCTATATGCGCAAGTACTTCACCAAGAAGGCCGCCGGCTTTCAGATCGACGACGACCTGCGCAACGCCGTCGAATTCACGCGCGTGAACCTGCAGGATCCGGCTGATGTCCGGCCGTACCGGCACTTCGACGTGATCTTCTGCCGCAATCTTCTGATCTATTTCGACGACCTCTCGCGCAAACAGGCGGCCGAGACGTTTTACGACGCGCTCTGTCCGGGCGGGTTCATTCTGCTCGGCCATTCGGAGTCCATGAGCCGGATTTCCTCGCTGTTTCAGATCCGCAAGTTTGCGGACGCCATCGTCTATCAACGAGCTGGGGTGGAAAGGTCATGAAACGTATCTTGATCGTGGACGATGCAGCGACTGTACGGATGTACCACCGCGCCATTCTCGAGTCGGCGGGATATGCGGTGGATGAGGCCGTGAACGGCATCGAGGCGCTCGAGAAGGCGCTTCAGTTCACCTACGACCTGTACCTGGTCGACGTGAACATGCCGAAGATGGATGGCTACGCGTTCCTGCGCGAGCTTCGTCAGCATGAGGATCTGCCGCAGGCGCCGGCGGTGATGATCTCGACCGAGGCCGAATTGGTCGATCGCACCAAGGCGTACGAGGCCGGCGCGAACTTTTACATACTCAAACCGACGCGCCCCGACAGTTTGACGGGCCACGTACGAGTTCTGCTCGGAGAACCGCAGCCATGACACCCATCCTCCAACAATTTCTGTCCGAAGCGCGCGACTTCCTGCAGGGCATCGGCCAAAGCCTCCTGAAACTGGAAAAGGCTCCCGATGATGCCGAGCTCATGAGCGACCTGTTCCGCTCCGTGCATACGCTGAAGGGTAATTCGGGATTGTTCGAATTCCCGGAAATGTCACGCGTGCTGCATGCAGCCGAGGATGTCATGAGCGAAGTGCGGGAGGACCGTCTGGCCTTCAGCGAGCAGCTGGCCGACCGGCTGCTCGACGCCATGGACTTCGTGGCCATGTTGCTGGACGGGCTCGACGGGGGCGTCGCCAGCGCTGCCGCGCACGCCGCGGCCTCGGTGCGTTTCGCCGATTCGTTGCGCGAACTCATCCGCCCGCGCGAGCTGTCCGCCACGGACTCGCCGGCCGGCCTGCGCCCGCCGCCGTCGGTCGAGCGCGACTCGGCGGCAGCGCTGCCGCTCGATGCGGTGCCGGAGGGCCTGCGCAGCACGTGGGCGGACGCCGCACGGCGCGGCGAGCCGCTGCATTGGATCATCTACACGCCCGCGGTCGATTGCTTCTTCAAGGGCGAGGATCCGTTGCATCAGGCGCGGCAGACCGCCGGGCTCGAATGGCAGCGCGTCACGCCGACCGCGCCTTGGGCCACGCCCGCCGAACTCGACCCCTATCAATGCGTGCTGCGCTTCGACCTCGTGAGCGCTGCCGCGCACGACGTGCTCGCCGATCATTTTCGCTACGTGCCGGAGGAAGTCGTGATGGTACCGCTGACGCTGGCAACGCTCCTGCCGGCGGCGGCCGACCCGCCGGCGGACAGTGCGGCCGCCGGACCCGCCGGCGCGGGAACCGTGGCCGGCGGCGCTGCGCCGGCGACTGCGGCGATTGTCGCCGCCATCGTGGCGGCGCAGGTGTCCGCTTTGCAGCTCGCGGACGTGGGGCCGTGGGTGGCCGGGCGGCTGCGGGCGATCGCCGCCACGCTCTCGGCGTGCTATCGCAGCATCGGCCGCGAGCAGGCATTGCCGGCATTGGAGGCCGCGCTCGGCTCGGCTCTCATCGCCGGCCGCGCCGCGCCGCTGGCGGAGTGGCTCGCAACCCAGCCCGAGGCTTGCGCCGCGCCCGCCCTCGCTATGACCGCCGCGGCAGGAGAGCTGCCGGCCGTCGCCAGGACCGCTCCTCTGCCCGCGGATGCTGCTGCGTCCGGCGCCGGGGAGGCCGCCGCCGGTCGACGGCCCGACGATGGCGGGTTGGCGGCCACGGTGCTCAAAGTCGATCAGGAGAAAATCGACAAACTGATGAATCTGATCGGCGAGATGGTGGTCGCCAAGAACGGCCTGCCATTCCTCGCCGCGCGCGCCGAATCGGTGTATGGCGTGCGCGAGCTGGCACGCGAGATCAAGGCGCAGTACGCCGTCATCAACCGCATCGCCGAGGAGATGCAGGATGCCATCATGCAGGTGCGCATGATGCCGGTTTCGGGGGTCTTTCAGCGCTTCCCGCGCCTCGTGCGCGACATCTCGCGCAAGCTCGGCAAGGAGGTGCGGCTCACGCTCGAGGGTGAAACCACGGAGGCCGACAAGAACATCATCGAAGCGCTTGCCGACCCGCTGATTCACATCGTGCGCAACAGCCTCGATCACGGCATCGAGGCGCCGGCGGCGCGGCGCAGCGCGGGCAAACCCGCTGAAGGTCAGCTCACCATCCGCGCTTCGCAGGACTCGGGCCGTGTGCTGATCGACATCAGCGACGACGGCAAAGGCATCGATCCGGCGGTCGTCAAGCTGAAAGCGTACGAGAAGGGCCTCATCGATGAGGCAATGCTCGAGCGTATCAGTGACCAGGATGCGATCAACCTGGTATTTGCCGCCGGCTTCTCCACCGCTGAGACGGTGTCGGACCTGTCGGGCCGCGGCGTGGGCATGGACGTGGTGCGCAATGCCGTCGAGCGCGTCAACGGCTCGGTCACGTTGAGCAGCGTGCCCGGCGCGGGCACGATGCTGCGCCTGTCGCTGCCGCTCTCCATGGCGGTGACCAATGTGATGGTCATCGAGTCGAACAAGCAGATCTTCGGCGTACCGATGGACATGGTGCTGGAGACCGTGCGCGTGCCGCGCAGTGCGATCCGCATGATCAAGAACCGTCAGACCATGGTGCTGCGCAACCGCATTTTGCCCTTGCGTTCGTTGAATGAGATGTTGGCGGAAAATACCGTTCAAGTTTCCAACGATCAGGACGAAATGGCTACATTGGTCGTGCAGATTCACGGCGAGTCGCTCGGGATCATGGTCGACGACTTTCGCGAGGTGGTGGACATCATTCTCAAGCCGATGGGCGGGATTCTCAACGGCGTGCCGGGTTATTCCGGTTCGGCCCTGCTCGGCGACGGCTCGGTTCTGATGGTGCTGAATCCGAAGGAGTTGGTGACATGGCAATGACCTACAAGCGCAACATTGCGCACTTCACCGACGCGGTCGGTGTCGAAGAGGCGGAGGGCTTGCTTGCGTGGCTGCAGAAGCATCCGCAGGCGAAACTCAATCTCTCGGTGTGCAGCCACCTTCATGCGGCGGTGCTGCAGGTGCTCATGGCGGCGCGTCTGAAGGTTGCGGTGTGGCCCGTCGATGCCGGCCTCTCGATGTGGCTGAAAGCGGCCTTAGGTTAGCTCACGAGGGTAAGCAGATGGCAAAGACAATCATGATCGTCGACGATTCGAGCACCATGCTGATGAGCCTGCGCAACAGCCTGGAGATCGCCGGCTTCAAGGTGCTCGAAGCCAACGACGGCATGGTGGCCTTGAAAAACCTGCAGGGCGGCGCGAAACCGGATCTCATCATCACGGACATCAACATGCCCAACATGGGCGGCATCGAGTTCATCGGCAAGGCGCGGGCGCTGCCCGGCCTGCGCTTCATTCCGATCCTCGCCCTCACCACGGAGAGCCAGCAGGGTAAGCGTGACGAGGCAAAGAAACTCGGCGCCACCGGCTGGCTGCTCAAACCGGTCAGCGGCACGGACCTGAACAAGATCATCAAACAGGTCCTTCCGGGGGCTTGAGTCGTGAGCTGGCAGCCTCATCCCAGCGCGCCCGCCGGAGCAGCCCTCGAGGTGTACCTGCGGCTCGATGCGGCGATCGACGGCACGCTCAGCGGCGTGATCGACGACACGGAGTCGTCGGCGCGGGCCATCATTCAGAGCATTCGCCGGCTGCACGATTCGGCCAGCACCCTGGCCTCCTATCTCGACGGCACCAATCTGCAAGCGGGGGACATCGGCAAGGAGATCGCCCATAGTGTGGCGTTTCTCAGCGACATCGCCAACTTCATCGAGCGGCTACCGGCAAAGATGGAGCAGAACTTGGAAAGCGTGCAGGCGGTGGTTGCGGAAATCAAGGCCTTGAGCGAAATGACCACCGACGTGAAGGCCATCAGTCTGCAGTCACACCTGCTCGGGATCAATGCGGCGATCGAAGCGAGCCGCGCCGGCACGGCGGGCACGGCGTTCAAGGTGGTCGCCGATGAGATGCGCAAGCTCGCCGGCAGCTCGAGCACCATGGCCCTCAAGATCAACACCGGCCTGGCGCGCGCGCAGCAGATCGTCGAGAGCGGCCTGCAGTCGACCATCACGGAGTCCTCGCAACAGCTTGCCGATGTGTCCAAGGTGGCTGCCTCCATCCACCAGCTGCGCGACAGCTTCGAGGACATGAGCCAGTACTACAAGACGCGATTTGCAATCGTCATCAAGCACAACGAGGATCTGGTGCGGGAGATCGCCGAGGCACTCGGCCAGATCCAGTATCAGGACGTGGTGCGTCAATGCATCGAGCGCATACGCATCGCGGTCGGGCGCCGCAACGAGGCCCTGCGTGCCGGATGGGGGGAGGACCCGGCAGCGTGCGCCGCGCTCCCCGAGCAACTCGAACTCGTGCTCGATGAGTACCTCGCCGAGGAAGGAAATCACCGCCATTCGGTGCGGCAGACGCCGGACGATGGGGCCTCGAGGAAGATCGAGCTGTTCTGAGCCCGGGTGAGCACCGGCCTCAGGCGTGGTCCGCCTCAAAGCAAACGAGTCGGTCACGGCCCGCCTGCTTGGCGGCATACGCCGCCCGGTCGGCCGCTTCGACGAGCGAGTGCACACTGCGGAACGGAGTGCTCGGGCTCAGGGTGGCGAGGCCCAGCGACGCCGTGACGGTCAAGGTTTGCTGTGCGAACTCGTGACGGGTGGCGCGTAATCGTTTCATCAGCCGCTCGCACACCCACTTGGCGTCCTCGGCCCCGGTGCCCGGCAAAATCAACAGGAACTCCTCGCCTCCGTAGCGCGCGACACAGTCGGAAGACCGCACGACCTCGAGGATCACCTTCGCCGTCGCGATGAGCACCGAATCGCCCGCCGGGTGCCCAAAGGTGTCGTTCACCTGTTTGAACCGATCGAGATCGGCAAACACCACGCTCAAGGGCCATCGCCCCTCGACGGCGATGTCGAATTCCCGCGCCAGAACGTCATCCATGTGCCGCCGGTTGAAGACACCGGTCAACGAATCGCGGCGGTACTTGTCTTCCAGCTCTGCGGCGCGGGTTTGGAAGTATTCAGAGGACTTTTGCAGGGTGCTCACCTGCTCGATGGCCTGCAGATTTCGAATCGTGAGGATTTCACGGGCTTGCTCGATCATCGCGACACCCGCCTGCGCATTCAGCAGACTCGTATCGAACAGCCGCTCAACCTCTGGAATCTGGACCACGATTTGTTCGAGGGTATCGGCCAGATCCTGCGGCCCCATGCCGATGGAGTCATGGGCGTTCGCCGCGAGCGCGGTCAGATCCGCGGACTTCGGATTGGCAATGAGAATCTCGACGCAATCACTGCCCAAGGCCACGCAGCGAGCAGCGATCGCAGCGGCAGGGTCTACCGCGATTTGCGGCGCGTGACTCGCGGCAACCGTGCTGCACAAGAGGCCCGCGAGCCTCCACTGGTCGAGGAGCCAGCCACCCAGCGCGGCATGATCGATGCCGATCTGTTGCCTTTCGTACGCAATCAATTCCGAGTGGCTGGCCTCCTTGGGCAAACCGGTGTAGAACTCCGGCTGAATCTTGTCGATCGCAATCACCGCGATGTCTTGCAACAATGCGGCAAGAAAAATCTCTTCAACCGAAGACACTTTTTTGAAAGAGGCGAACGCTTGAGCGGCAGACGCACAGAGTATCGTGCGCCGCCAATACCGGGTGTAATCGACGCCGCTGCCGGCGACGCTCTTATAGGTGTTGACCAGGGAAAAACTCAACGCGAGCGTCGTGGCGGCATTCAAACCCAGCACGACGAGTGCCTGACGCAGGTTGTCGCTCTTGCGCTGCTTCGAATACAGCGGGGAATTCGCCACTCTCAGTATCTTGGCCGTCAGTCCCGGGTCCTTCAGAATGGCCGAAGCCACCTTGCCGACATCGATATCGGGATCACTGGCAAGCGCAATGATGTTCTGGGCAACCGAGGGCGGGCTCGGAAAATTCACGGCGCTTTTGAGTTGATTCTTCAGGCTCTCGATCAAGGCGTGCCTCAATGACGTCCCTGTACACCTCCCATCTTACGGTCATCGTGAGATTTTCTGTAGGGTAGAAGATGATCGTTGCGAATCTTTTTGAGAGTTTTCAAACACGGGATGTCGAAAAACGTGACCGGGATCATGAAAGTCCTGCATCCCGCTGGGCGGGGCCGACCTTCCTGGTCGCCCCCGCCCCGAGATGCCTTCAGTAAGCGCGGCCCTCACCCGAGAGCCGATCATTCACCAATGACTCGGCTTCGAGCCAGTCCTCGATCTCGTGCCCCGGCGTGAATCCGCGGCTTTGCGCCATTCCGTACGCGGCCGCCGCAATGAGCTCCACGCGGTCCTCACGCCACCGCAGCCGTGCGCCGAATCGCTCATGAGCCCGTCCATTGCCTCGTGACTCATACCCAGCTGATCTAGATTGCGGCATTTGCATCGTCATCTCCTTAACGAGTGAATTCCCCAGGTCAATTTAAACTGTGACCCCCGCACGGCGCCTGTACCATCAGGGAATGGCGCAATCGTCCATTTACCGTGAGCTCTAGGTGGCGGCGAATTGTTGGTTGGCGCGGGTAGTCGCTGCGGATACGCCCGCCGGCACCCGCGCGCTGCTCGCCGCTTCCTTGGGCAATCTGCTCGAATGGTATGACTTTTCGGTGTATGCCGCGTTTGCCATCTACATCGGTGAGAATTTCTTTCCCCGGGGCGCTCCGGGCGCCGGCCTCATCCAGGCGTTTCTAGTCTTCGGGCTGGGCTTCGTGGTTCGGCCCTTGGGTGCCGTCGTGATCGGTGTATACGGCGATCACGCCGGCCGCAAGGCCGCGCTGACCACGACCATTCTGCTGATGGCGGGCGGCACCCTGGTCATGGCGGTCGCTCCGTCTTATGCGACCTTCGGGTTTGGGGCGCCCTTGTTGTTGATCGGTGGCCGAGTGCTGCAGGGATTCTCGGCCGGTGGGGAAATCGGCAGTGCCGCCGCCTTCCTGGTGGAGCACGCGCCGGACGGCCGAAAGGCACGGTTCACCGCCTGGCTCCAAGCCAGCATGGGAATGTCGAATATTCTTGGCGCCTCGGTGGCCTTCGGGATCACCCTGTCGCTGCCGGCCGGCGACATCGTGCGCTGGGGCTGGCGCATCCCGTTCATGATCGGCTTGCTGATCGCCCCGGTGGGGCTCTACCTGCGCAGGGAACTCGCCGAGACCCCGCCGTTTCGCGCTCATGGCTCGCATCTCGAAGGCGCGCGCGCAGCGACGCCGCTGACCAATGTCTTTCGCAACCATTCTTCGTCGCTGCTCATAGGGTTCGGCATCTCGACGCTGTGGGCCGTCGCGGTTTATGTGCTGCTGATTTTCATGCCGGTCTTCGTGCAGCGGGCCTTTGGGTTCACGGCCGCGCAAGCGTTCGGCGCATCGTTGCTCGAAAATATCGTGTTCGTGAGCGGCTGCTTCGCGTGCGGTGCCCTGGCCGACAGGATGGGGCATGCCCGCGTCATGCTCGGCGGTGCCGTCGCTCTGCTGCTCGGGGTGGTGCCGCTATTTCTATGGCTGGATACGGCGCGCTCGATGCGGGTGCTGTTGATCGTGCTCGCGATACTCGGCGCCATGGTTGCAAGTTTCGCGGGCGTGGCGCCGACGCTGTTGTCGGGTCTGTTCCCGGTCGCACACCGGGTAACCGGGCTGTCACTGGTCTACAATGCCGCTTTCACGATCTTCGGGGGTTTCGCCCCAGCCATGTTGACATGGCTGACGATCACCGCCGGAGCGCGCCTGGCGCCCGCCTGGTACGTGGCATTCGCGGCCGCGGTGGCCGGCGTCGCGCTTCTGCCGCTCTGCCGTCGATCGTTGGTATCATCAGCAGCGAGAGTTCATGACCATTTCCCGTCGTAAAATTTTGCAGTTGAGCGCCGCGTCGACCTCGCTGGCCGCCGCGTCCCCCTCACTGGCGGCACTCGGCAATACCATCGCGCAGCTCGGCGGGCGGACCCGGACTGCAACCCCCTGGAGCCTGCCCGCGAAGAGGCCGTTCAAGGTGATCGAGCACGAGTGGATCCCAATGCCCGATGGCGTGCGCCTGGCCGCCCGAATCTGGCTGCCGGAAGGCGCTGAGCTCCATCCCGTGCCCGTGGTGTGGGAGTATCTGCCCTACCGCTTGTGGGACGACCTGCGCTGGCGCGACGATAAGACGGCTGACAATCTCGCACCCTATGGGGTGGCGTTCGTGCGGGTCGACATTCGCGGCACCGGAAACTCCGAAGGCGTGATGGTGGATGAATATGATGTGCCTGAGCTGACCGATGGCATCCAAGTCATCGCCTGGCTCGCGAAACAGACATGGTCGAACGGTTCGGTGGGCATGCGGGGCATCTCCTGGGGCGGAATCAATGCACTGCAAATCGCCGCCCTTCAGCCCCCGGAACTCAAGGCCATCATGCCCATGGGCTGCGTGGTTGATCGTTACACCGATGATGCTCATTACATGGGTGGTGCCTACGGCGAACAGAATATGAGCTGGGGCACCGCGTTCAAGGGTGACATGGCAAGTCCCCCGGATCCGCAGGTCGTCGGCGACGAGTGGGAAAAGCAGTGGCGTCAACGCCTGGAGGCCACACCGCCGATCCTGCAAACATGGTCGACGCACCAGCGTTACGATTCCTACTGGAAGCGCGGCTCCATCGCGACCGACTATGACGCGATCAAGTGCCCGGTCTATGTGGTCGACGGTTGGGGTGATCCCTACGAGAACATCATCGGCGAGCTTCTCGCCAACCTCAAGGTCCCACGCAAAGGGCTGATTGGCCCGTGGGGGCACATCTTCCCGAATCTTGCCACCCCCCTCGGGCTTGATTGGCCGTATGAGGAAGTCCGGTGGTGGCAGCATTGGCTCACGGGGATCGACACCGGAATCATGGATGAACCCATGCTGAGGGTCTACATGATGTACCAGGCGGATTCGGAGGCGTTTCCAAGTGAGGTGCCCGGCCGTTGGGTGGCAGAAAACCTCTGGCCTTCTGCACGCATCACTCCCGCAAGTCTTTACTTCGATGCCGCCGGCACGCTGTCGCACACTCCGCATTCCCGCGATCACGTCAAGCACGTGGGCAACAAGGTCGTCGGGCTGACCAAACCTCAATGGGTGTACGGACGTCCCACCGAGTTCGAACAGACGCCGGACGACCGAAACTCGCTGTGCTTCGATTCCGCGCCGCTGCGCGAGGATCTGGAAATACTCGGCTACCCAGTTGCCAAGGTCCGCGTCAGCGCCGATGTGCCGGTTGCGCAACTCGCAGTTCGGCTGACGGAAGTTACGCCCCAAGGAAAATCCTGGCTGGTGAGCTACAACCTCCTCAATCTGACGCGCCGCGAATCGATGGAAGCCCCCACCGCCCTGAGACCCGGCGAGTTCTACGATGTCGAGTTGCCGCTCTACTTGATTGCGTATCGGTTCAAGAAGGGAAATCGCATCCGGGTGGCGGTCTCGGAGAGTTTGTGGCCGCTGGTATGGCCGTCGCCGCAGATCGCCACGTTGCATATCGCGCTCGGCGCCTCGCATCTCGTGCTGCCGGTGCGTCCTCGGCCGCAGAGCGAAGCGCCGTTTACCATTCCGGTGCTGCACGCGGCCGACGCCGCCCCGGGTTATGCCAACGGTTTGCAATGGGTGAAAGCACCCCTTGCAACAGCCGCACGTGCCGAGATGCCGTCGCGCGATGCGAACGGTCGCATCCGCTATGACCGCGATGGACCGCCGAGCAGCACCTTCATTGCAGCCGTTGGCACCACCACCACCAAGCGCACGGACCGAATCATCGAGATCACCGAAGGCGATCGCACCAGCTGCCGGATGAAATTGGACCACATGAACCGCTGGCAACGCGGTGAGTGGGATTGCACCATCCAGTTCGGAGGCGATTTGACGGCAACCGCCGAAGAGTTTCATCTGAGAGAGTGGGTGATCGCCAAGAAAGGCGATGTGGAAATTTTTCGCCGGGAAATTCCCAGCACCATCAAGCGTGACCTCTTGTAGGCTTGAGCTCGGGGGACGCGTATGTCGATATCCAGACGTTTTTTCCTGATGGGATCCGGGATCGTCATGGGAGGTGCCGCCCCGGGCCTGCGGATGGCGGCGGTTGCCGCCGCATCGCCCTCACCGGGCGGTCACACGTGGCGGATGCCACCGAAGCAGCCGTTTCGAACGGTCGAGAACGAGTGGATCACGCTCAAGGATGGGACACGCCTGGGTGCGCGCCTGTGGATTCCCTTGAGCGCCGCCACTTCGCCCGTCCCCGTCGTCTGGGAATATTTGCCGTACCGGAAGCGCGACTTCGAGCGCCGCCGGGACACGGAGTGGGCCGAATCTTTCGTGCCCTACGGCTTTGCCTTCGTGCGAGTCGACATTCGCGGCACCGGGGATTCCGAGGGGGTCCTTCTCGGAGAATATCTGCAGCAGGAGCAGGACGATGCCCTCGAGGTGATCGCATGGCTCGCCCGCCAGCCTTGGTCGAACGGTGCGGTCGGCATGCGCGGAATCTCGTGGGGCGGCTTCAATTCGCTGCAAACCGCAGCCCTTCAGCCACCCGCGCTGAAAGCCATCATGCCCAACTGCGCGACGGACAATCGCTACACCGATGACGCGCACTACGTAGGCGGTGCTCTTACGCTCGATAACTATGATTGGGGGGCCGAGTTCAAGACGGTGCTTGTTGGGCCGCCCGACCCCGCAATCGTCGGCGATCGATGGCGGGACATGTGGCTCGCCCGGCTTGCAGCAACGCCGCCAATTCTCGCCGAGTGGCTCTCCCATCAGCGCTACGACGGCTTCTGGCAGCACGGGTCGGTGGCGGTCGATTATTCGCGCATCAAGTGCCCGGTCTATGCCATCGACGGTCAGGTCGATTCCTATCGCGACTTTCTGCCGCGGCTGCTGGCCAATTTGAGCGTGCCGCGCAAGGGACTGTTCGGGCCATGGGGACACCGCTACCCGCAGCTTGCGGACCCGGGACCCGCGCTCGACTGGGTCAGCGAAGAGGTGAGATGGTGGAGCCAATGGCTGCTCGGCGAGGACACCGGCATCATGACCGAACCGATGCTACGCGCCTTCCTCGAAAATCAGACGGCCGCCGAAGTGTGGCCCAAGGACGTTCCGGGCCGATGGGTGACCGAATCGACCTGGCCTTCGCCCCGAATCACCGTCCGAACGCTGTTCATGAACGAAGGGGGCCTGGCCACGGAAGCCGGCGCGGAGACGGTGCGTGTGTGCCGCTCGCAGGAGACCCTCGGTCTGACCAAGCGCGAATGGTACCCATGGAACTTGAATATCGATCTGCCGTCCGATCAGACACCGGACGACGAGCGATCCGTGACCTTCGACGGCGCGCCACTGGCCGAGGACGTTGAAATCCTGGGATCTCCCATCGCCTTCATCAGCGTGTCATCGAGCGAACCGGTGGCAAAGCTCGTCGTGCGCCTCAACGAAGTCACCGCCGAGGGCAAATCGTGGTCGGTCAGCTATGGCGTGCTCAATTTGACCCACCGTGACGGTCATGAGACGCCGGCGGCCCTGGTGGCCGGGCGGCGCTATGAGGTGCGGGTGCCCTGCTACTTCACGGCGCATCGTTTCAAGAAAGGTAGCCGCATCCGCGTTGCCATCAGCGAATCGATCTGGCCGCTGCTGTGGCCTTCGCCCAAGCCCGTAACCTTGGATATCATCACCGGCGCATCGCATTTGTCGCTGCCCACCCGGCCGAACGGGGCGCCATCGGCGCCGATGCCGATCGGCATTCTCGCCGATCGAATCCAGAAAAGCGTGGAGGGGAATCCCGCCGAGCTCAAGAACTATACGATCACCCAGACCGGCCCCGACGCGGAGGGGCATGTCATGCTGCACAAGCGTCTTCGCGATGCGCCGGAAACCCTGGCCGACACGGGCACCACGATGTCCGGCGGCAGCGACTGGACCATGTCGATCAAGGAGGGGGATCCCAACAGCTCCGTCTGGAGGCTGGAATGGTTCAGCCGCCTGACGCGTGCGCGGTGGGATACCACCGTGCGATCGACTCTCGAACTCACCTCGACCGCGGATGAGTTTCGCATACAGGAATCCATTCACGCACTGGAGGGCGAGACACCCGTGTTCGAGCGGCACTGGGACAACCGGATCAAGCGGGACTTGATGTAAGTCGTCTACAATCGATTCCGCACCACAACCTGACGTGGTCGCAGAGGAGTCTTCCCCATGCCCGAGCATGCCGCATTGCCAGCTCGTTATGATCACGTCGGCAGCTTCTTGCGTCCGGCGTACCTGCTTGCAGCCCGTGCTGAGAGGGCCGCAGGCACGATAACGGCCGACCAGTTGCGCACCGTCGAGGACAGGGCGATTGCCGAGATCGTCCGGTTCCAAGAGGATATTGGACTCAAGAGCATCACGGATGGTGAATTCCGCCGTACCTATTTTCACATTGATTTCCTCGACAAACTGGGAGGCGTGAAAACGGACATACCGGAAACCATCCGCAAGCCGGACGGCACCCACGAACTGGCTCCGCCGGTCATGCGTGTGGTTGACAAGGTGCGGCACGTTACCGATATCCAACGCGCCGATTTTGAGTACCTGCGGGGCCACGTGTCGGCGGGCTGTACGCCCAAGGTGACGATCCCCTCACCGACAATGCTCCACTTCCGCGGCGGCCGAGCCGGCATTTCGGAAACGGCCTATCCGGATCTCGATCCGGCATTTTACGATGATGTGGCTTGCGCCTATGGGGACGAATTGCGCTCCCTGGCTGCGGCGGGCTGCACGTACGTGCAGATGGACGATACCAACCTGGCCTATCTTTGCGACGAGAAAATGCGCAATGCGGCGCGCCAGCGCGGCGATGACCCCAACGAATTACCGCACCGCTACGCACGTTTCATCAACAAGGTGGTCAGAAAAAAGCCACCCGGGATGCTGCTGGCGATCCACCTGTGTCGCGGAAATTTCAAGAGCACCCATGCGGCAGCGGGTAACTATGAGCCCGTTGCCGAGGCGCTGCTGCAGGAAATGGAGGTCGATGCCTACTTCTTGGAATACGATGACGCGCGCTCCGGCGACTTCAAGCCGCTCCGGTTTTTGCCGAAAGGAAAGACGGTGGTGCTCGGTCTCGTGACGACAAAGTTTGGTCAAATGGAAGATAAAGCCGAGCTTCGCCGCCGCATCGAAGAAGCTGCCCGATATGCGCCGCTCGAGCAACTGGCCCTCTCGCCGCAGTGCGGCTTCTCCAGCACGGTCCACGGCAACAACATTGCCGTGGAAGATCAGCGAACCAAGCTGCGCCTGGTCATCGATACGGCTCGCGAAGTGTGGGGCTCCGGCTGAATCGGCTAAGTCTTGCCGTTCACGAACTCCCAGACTTTTGAGATCACGACCGACCCCTCGCCAACGGACGAGGCCACGCGTTTGACCGATCCGGCGCGAACGTCGCCCACCGCAAAGATGCCCGGCCGCGATGTGGCGAAGGGCGAGGCTGCCGAGCCGGCGTCGGAACCCGTGAGCACGAACCCCTTGTCATCCAGCGCGACCAGCCCGGAGAGCCACGTGGTATTCGGCAGCGCGCCTACCATGATGAACAATGCGCGGGTCTCGAGGTCGTGCGCCGCACCACTCGCACCACTGGCACCACTCGCATCACTGGCGATGGTCACCGCCTCGAGATGACCATCGCCGTGGAGCGCCGTGACCTGGGCACCGAATTCGATCGTAATCCGTGGATCGGCGGCGAGCCGCCTCGCGAGGTAGCTCGACATGGAAGCGGCCAGGGACGTGCCTCGAACCAGCACCCGGACGCCGCGGGCGGAGCGGCTGAGAAACATCGCAGCCTGACCCGCCGAATTACCGCCGCCGACCACGACCGCCTCCGTCCCCCGGCAATAGCGCGCTTCGATCTCGGTTGCGGCGTAGTAGACCCCATTGCCTTCGAGCGCTTCGAGACGGGGGATCGGCAGCCGGCGGTACTGGACGCCGGTCGCGACGACCACGGCTTTTGCGCGGACGCGCTGGCCGTTGTCAAAAGTTGCACAGAAACCCGTATCGTCGAGCGCTTCCAGGCGCACGACCCGCCGTGGCATGGCGAAGCGCGTGCCAAACTTCATTGCTTGAACCTCGCCGCGCCAGACCAGGTCTCCGCCCGAGATGCCGGTCGGAAATCCCATATAATTTTCTATCCGGCTCGAAGTACCCGCCTGGCCACCGATGGCGATATCTTCCACCACCAATGCGCTTAAGCCCTCCGCTCCGGCGTACACGCCCGCAGCGACTCCTGCAGGCCCTCCACCCACGATCATGAGGTCGAACGCCTCGTCGTCTTGAAAATCCAGATGAAGTCCGAGCAGCCGTGCCACCTTGTCCGGGGTGGGATCGGTCACGACGACGCCACGACCGAAGATCACCGCCGGTTGCGCAGCGGAGATGGAGCAGTCTTGGGCCGTTGCCTCTGCCTCGGGACTCCCGAGCGCCAAGGACGCGTAAGGAATGCGATTTCGACTCGCAAAGCTAGCGATGCGGCGGATGTTGAAGTCAGCGTCTTCGCCGATGAGCCGCAACGTGCCGTCATTTTCCTCCAGTTGGCGCCGGCGTCGCGCCGAGAACACGGTGATGATGATGTCCGACATCTCCGGGATTCGCGACATCAACGTGAGCATGGCTTCGCGGGGTACTTCGATCGTTCGGGTTTCGCGGACGGTGCGCATGGACATGGACCAGGCCCCGCCATTCAGGAACGCGATCTCTCCCATGAACTGGGTGGGCCCGAGTGTCGAAGGAAGATGGCGTTCGTCGGTATACGGATTGACCAGTTCAACTTCACCCTCTTCGATATAGGTGAACTTATCCATGGCATCGCCCGGACGCGCGAGAACCGTACCCGCGGGATAGGCCGCGATCGCGCCCGCCGCGCGCAGCGCATCAACGTGCGATGCAGCCAGCGGGATGCGCTGCATGTGGCGCAAGTCTGCTCCGATCGTCTCCATGACCCCCTCTCCTGCCATTCTCCAGCGGCAACTCGTGCTTCAAAGGCTTCGAAAGCTTGCAGCGAACACTCGCGCAAAGCAATACCGCCGACGTACGACCCACGGCTAAGATCGTGCAACCCATGGCGGCGCGGTAGGGACGTCTCGTCGCGGCCGAATCCGGCGGATTTGTCGCCGCAAATGGCATGTACTACACTCCAAATACTTGTACGAATGTTCAATTAAGAGTGTAACCATGCATGCGCTTCGCAAGCTCAGTCTGTCCGTGCTTTACCTTCTATTGGCATCCGCGGCTGCTCCGGTGCTGGCAGACGCCCTGTACGTACGAGCCGGCACATTGATCGATACGGAGAAGGGCGATGTATTGAAGGACCGGCTGATCAAGATCGAAGACGGCAAGGTTGTGGCGGTGTCGCCCTATTCCCCGCCGCCGCCCGGTGCCACACTGGTGGATTGGTCGCAATATACCGTTCTGCCCGGACTGATCGACATGCATGTGCATTTCGCCGATGCAGACCAGACCAGCAATATCGCGGAGCCGCTGCTTCACTCCACCGCCGAGATTGCGTTGCTCGGCGCGCGCCACGCACGCGAAACGCTGGAAGCGGGCTTTACCACCGTGCACGATGTGGGCTGCTTCCGGGCGTTTGCCGACGTTGCCCTTCGCGATGCGATCAATCGAGGCGACGTCCCAGGCCCTCGGATGAGCGCCGTCGGCGCCTATATCACCATTCCCGGCGGCGGTGGCGAGGTGACCGGATTCGCTCCCGACGTCGTCGTGCCCGCCGACATGCGGGTGGGCGTGGTGCTTGACGCCGCGGACGTGACCCGGAAAGTCAATTACCTGTTTCAGCAAGGGGCGGATTCAATAAAACTGATCGCGACGGGCGCCGTGCTCGCGCCGGGGACCGAGCCCGGAGTGCAGGAACTGACCCAGGACGAGATGCACGCCGCGGTGGTGGCAGCGGCAGTGCATGGCAGCTGGGTCACCGCGCATGCGCATGGGGCCGCCGGCATAAAAGCAGCGATCCGCGCGGGCGTTCGCGGCATCGAGCACGCCTCTTTCATCGATGATGAGGGAATTGCCCTTGCCAAGGCGAATGGCGTGTACCTGGACATGGACATCTATAACGGGGACTACACTGAAGAGGTCGGACGCAAGGAAGGCTGGCCCGCCGATATTCTGCGCAAGAATCTCGACACGACCGACGTGCAACGCGAGGGCTTTCGCAAAGCGGTCAAGGCAGGGGTCAAACTGGCCTTCGGCACCGATGCAGGGGTCTATCCTCACGGCAAGAATGCCCGTCAATTCAAATACATGGTCAAGTATGGAATGACGCCGATGCAGGCGATTCAGGCCGCCACCGTCACTTCCGCCGCCATGCTGGGCTGGTCCCCCCGGGTGGGCGCATTGTCGCCTGGTCACTATGCCGACATGATCGCCGTGGCCAAGGACCCCTTGCAGGACATCTCGGTGCTGGAAAGCGTGGACCACGTGATGAAGGGAGGGATCG
>Ga0209208_10000391_pt1 | contig 55559 bp, 38 predicted proteins | sample S1TSphfallax_3_FD_187694 | JGI IMG/M metagenome (GOLD analysis project Ga0209208, IMG submission 187694) | Host-associated microbial communities from peat moss isolated from Minnesota, USA - S1T2_Fd - Sphagnum fallax MG (SPAdes) (version 2) | ecosystem: Host-associated > Plants > Peat moss >... | reverse complement strand
TGAAAGCAATCCAAAAGTAAAGGTCATCTGCATAATCATAACATAAGTAAGCTTACCTCCCTTTCCTTGAGAAGAGCAACATAATTCATGGACATGGCTTGGATATCAGACTCTGCAGCTTGAAGTCTTTTGACTTCGCTTTTGTACCACTCCACCTGCATTCATCAGGCAGGTGCAGATGTGATAACAAGCTAGTATTTAAGAAAAAGATGCCAGCAACTTAACATGACATAAAATTGGATAAAAACACTGCACACAAAATCTTCAGCAACACACCTTCTTGCATAAGGTAAGAAAAATTTGCTACATAATCTCATCCTCCATGTGCCAGACTACTTTCACAATGCCATGTTAACCTGAAAACTGTAAGACCGAAATGAACCATCAAGTGTCACATATAAACCCAAAACTAAGAACAGAGAAAATAAAAAGAAAAAAATGAGGAGCAGCTTGAACAACAGCAACAGCCACAAACATATTCAGAGACGTTCAACAGCAACACATAGTGTTTTAATCATCTATTATTGCATCCTCACTGACACCAGAAACAAAGAGTCTCATTTCCTAAGGCAATGTCAGGATCTGTGAAGACCTGCCCAGTGCTAGATATGGATTTTCCAACTCTGGCCATTCCTCAGGGTTGTTCATAAACTCATCAGTAAACCTTCCACAAGAGACTGACAACCAAACATTCCGAATGAAGACATTGTGAAACCTCTCAAGGTCAACCACAGTCTGTGTACTCATCAACCACACACACAAGCTCTCAAACAAGCTGGTCTTGTAATCCAAATCAGTGCTGTAAATTCAGCTTGTTCCACAAACTGGAGAATACAACATTTCACAAATTTACAATAGAAGAAGAATGACTCGACACCATGTCTGCTGACAAGCATCACAGAGTATCTCTGATTATCCTGTCTGAGGATTGCTGCTGCCTCCTCTAAATGCGGTTGCCCCAAATCTTTGCCCAAAGACTAAACAACCCATACATTTCAAGTCCTCTCACATAAGGTGATCAATGCCCCACAGTAACCTAACTTGTTATAGCTGCGCTGAACACTCACTGTGGTATTACAAATCTGGTATGCACAAAGCAAGATTTGAAGCCCCAAGACCCACTTGCAAAAACCCTAAACAACTACACAACAATGGCCTTGACGTCATGGGGGAAATCTCCCATCGATGTTGATCACATAAGTAGTTGCTTCTCCCGAAGAAAATTCCTACAAGAGACCCACAACTTTTCTACCTGCAGTATGATGATTTTACAGAAGGATGGAGAAATTAGGGTTTCCTACCTCAGCTTTGAGATCCGCTCCCTCATTGTTGTAGTCGGAACTATGGCGTCGGGGTCCATTTTGCTCCCCATCCGAGTCCTCTTGCGACTGCGTGGCGAGCTCATCCTGTGTGTCCAGGACATCGGAAGCTATTTGAGTCAAGTTGTCCTTGAAATCCTTCAGCACTTGCAAGTTCCGCCACATCCTGGCGTTGTGTGTACCCCACCTTTAATCCCACGAACAGGACTCCACCGATGTACACAAACACAAAGCGACTACTACTACTATACTACTACTACTACTCTGGAGCCCCAGAAATCAAAAACAGGGTGACCTCAATCTGCAACATTCCCCTACCAACTATGACCCAAAAACAAAACTTGGAAATCCAAAACAGATCTACAACCAGATTGAGAAACAAAACAAAACCCAAAGTTTATTGGGTGCATGGAAAGAGGGGAAACAAGTGCAGATCGATGGACATTCTATTGTCAGACCGAATCATGCTCAGAATGGGAAGAGAAAGGGTCCATCAACATCACAACATCGGATTGAAAGAAGCTTTTAATTACTTGCAAGCCACACACACACACACACACACACACACACACACAAAGCTCGCTCGCTCGCTCTCTCTCCTCTTGCCCACATTGCACAGTGCCAATGGCAAACACGTAGAAGGAGCCGGTCACGTTTTTTTTTTTTTTTCCCCTCCCGAGGGTGGTTGGGCAGCCTTTTTTTTTCACGGGCTATGAAATAGCCAAAAGTCTATATTAAAAATTTAAAGTGCTAAAATCAAGTGCTTTTTGAGATTTCAATAGCCATAATTCGACCAAAATGCAAGAAAAATGGCAATATTTATAGGCATAGTTCATGTATGTAAAGCCAACAAATATAGAAGGAAGGATGGTTTTAAAATTCTACTTTCTTAATTTAGCTTGTAGCCAATTTTGGCTAAATTTTCCAGTGCATCATAGCCACTTTGGTACTGATTACCATAGTTCAGTGGCAGCTTTGATATTAATTAATTATACTATTTTCAGAGATGTTGAAATTTTCAAAATCTTCAAATCTTGAAAATATACAAATCTTCAAATTTTGATTAATTATGGATGACATATTTCTTCCTTCCTTCATTTCTTTCTTGGATGCATTGGTGGATGTGTGTTTTTTTTTGGTTACTCATGAGTTTGGAGTTTGTACTGGTGTTTTGGGCAGTTCTTCCCTTTTATGAAGAACTGGAGCCTCTAGTTCTCGTTCTATGAAATCAATTTCATTGACAAATGTTTCATTGGAACTGGTTTATGTAGGATGGGTATTTTTGGTGATCGTCATTGTGACAATTCCGTAGTCATTTTGGATTATAATTTGTCATAAATCAAATTTTAATTTACAATTTTTATTTTTTGTTGTTTATTTTGCATCTTTTCAATGTTTTTTTAAATTTTTATTTTGTTGTTTTTCTTATATCTTTTTAATGGTTTTTTTTTTTTTTATTTTTTTTTTTTTTTTTTTTTTTTTTTTTGGTTTATTTGTATCTTGTTCTGAACTAATTTAATGTCTTTGAAATTCTCCCTACCAAATCAAGAATATAAACAATTTTTTTTTTAAATTTGACATATAGTGAAATTTATAAAAAATTAATATTTGAAAAAACAAAATTAATTACAACAAGATTATTATGTCCACAAAAAATAATTTAATCATTGTCATTAGTAGGGCAAAACAACATGAAGCCCAAATTAATTAAAACTATCTATCTCAGTTCTTCTGGTTCCACACATACTAATGTAGTGTGTGTCGTTGGCCTAAGTGTGAACACAAACTAATTTTTCCATCCAAACCCAATTTTTTACAATTTGTTTGAATTTCCAACAACAAAATCCACTCAAAATTAATATCTTTCACACCTTAGCTTTGGAAATTGTGAAAAAAGTTCTATTTAATGTGATTCATCCAAGGCTTTCCAACAACATCAAAGAATGCCCCCAAATTCCAATACAGTTTTCAGTTTTGATTTTTTCATTGAGAAAATGGTTCAATAATCACTAGCTTCCACACAATAGGTTCAAATTGTCGCAAACCAAGTCTATACACTCTTGCTCATCAAGAGCTTCCTGAAGCTACCAAGAGTGTGGCATGAAGTGCCATAGCTTGGGAGATCTCAACATGACAAAACAAAACTAACTAATTGAATTCATAGTACTAATGTGGCCTATGCCATTGGCCCAAATGTGAACCTATTTCAAAATAGGGGAAACTCAACAAATGGAAAATTGTTTCCTAGCGTTAGTGATTTAGTGTTAACTTAAACCCTAGACTTTATATCCCGTTTTTGAAGAGTTAAATATGATCTACAAGTGTGCCCACATTCTCAACTAATTTTCCTTCCAAAATCTGGTTTTTTTTAAATTGAATTTATAATAAGAAAAATCAATTAAAATTTGATATCTTCCACATCCTAAGTCCAAAACTTACAAAATAAATTTTTATTAAATCTTGCTCATCAAAATCTTTTCAACAATACCAAAGGAAAATCAGACTTGGTTTCAATCTGGTTCATACTAGATAATTAAAACCAACAATTCTTACCCACAAAAACAAGTACCCACCCAAGACTCCATTATGTACCAACTATTAGTTGGTATGAGTTTTTTTGGTTACTAATGAAAATTTGTGTGGGGAGAAAATCCTTACCTACAAATAAATAAAATCTCTCAATTTGTCATAAATGATTGCATAGGGGTTTTTTTAAGCTTTCAAAAAAAAAATTGATTAAGAAGTACCACATGGATTTAGGTGAAGTTTTGATCATATAAGTGCATGAAGCAAGCACATAGGTTGATGAACTTTGAAATTCCTTGTCACTCAAGCTTTTATAACACTAATGATATCACAACCACGCTTAGGGTCTCACATTTTTTCATTGGATAACAAATTCCTATTGTTAGGAGCATCTTCACTCATGTAACCAAGGTTTACACACAAACCAAAACTCTTCTATCCCTTTCAATGCAAACCAACAATTACAAACTTTTTAAGTTCAATTTGTTTTTAATGATGTTATTCCTCACCAATTCATCAATTACAACTTTTCATTCCCTACCTCCATCAAAGCTTTCTATCAAATACTTATTACAAACCAACACAATATATTGTGATGCCAAATGATGTTCAATTTTAAATTTCATTTTTTAACTATTACTATTGTTTAGCCTTTGGTGATGGTGTTTTAGATTTTGGGAAGGTTGCAACAATTTTAATGAAGAATGAATCTAATTTCTTTGCATGTTTGCATGACAACAAAAACAAATCTTTACTTTTATATGATGTTTATGTTTTAATGAAGATATGTAGATTAAAAAATGTTTTTGGAAGGAGAATATCAATGGGGGATTGACTTTTGAAATGAATGAAGATTGGAATGAAAAAAAAACCAAAAAGACAAGAAGAAATGCAAAGTGCAAAAAGATGAAGCTTGTGGGAAAAGAACTTGTGGAAGGAATCAATGATTTTTTTTTTTGTTTTGGTAACAACTATTGGTTTTGGGGATATATGTGACAATTATTATAAGTTGTACATGATTCAACTATGGATAAATGTTTTATAATTGGGTGGAATATGTGCTTTTAATTATACCTTGGGGTATGATTAAGTCATGTGATCTATAAATTTTTCACTATGCATTGCCAAAGCTACAATTTGATGTTTTTGGGCTTGACCAAATCATGCACACATAATGAATATCTTACTAGTTGATTTTGATTTTTCAAGCGATACATCACAAACTTTGCTTCCCAAGATTTGGTAATGAAAATCATGTAAAATTCATTCTTCATAAGTTCATAGTTTCTACACACAAATGTTATGTATTTAAAACACATATGGAACATGTATAAATAAGATAAAACAATTTCATCCATTTTCATACCTAGTACCTAGTCACAAATGTAGTCAATTCTAGATGGATGGATGGATGGTTGAATAGATTTTCTTGGGTGGTCATGTTTAGTCAAACTAAGGTTACAATTACATTTCTAATTACATTTGTGACTACATTTTTGACTTGCCTATAACCAAAAATATAAATATGTGCATATACATATGATGATGATACATGCCTAATGCATAACTAACATTTGCACTTAACTATTACATAGGTTTAAAAAGGTAAATAGGTTGTCTAGGCTAAGCAACCTAAGCTTAGTTTTAGGTTAAATAACTTAACTAACAATAGAAGACCCACTGAACTTGGCTTAAACCTACTTAACCTACCTACTAACACTTAAAGCTACCTAGTTTTAAAGCCTACCTATTTAGTTACATACATAATATAGTTACTTTCATAGCATAATATAATTAAGCTAGTTATCTATTTACATTAGTTATTCACCTACCTAATATAGCCTATTTATCCAAACCACCAAGCGTATTTAATCCACAAGTTTAGTTTACTTAGTTTAATTACTCATTTAACCTATATCATGTACCTATTATTGCTTGCACCTATAGCCTATTCACCTATACCTAGACCTACCTACCTAGTGTAGATACTTTGAAAGTTTACTTAAGCTTGATAACTACCTATCTAGCCTACATAGCCTACGTACCTATCTACCTATCTACCTACCTACTGAATATAATTACTTTTGTAGCCTAATATAGTTAGGCTAGGTAGTTGCCTAACATATTTACTTAATTACCCACTTAATGTAGATACTTTCACATAACATAATCTATTTATGCTACCTAAGTAATTTACCTACCTAACTACATACCTATTAATTACCAACCTCTTTTACATTTGTATAATCTATTCATTGTATTGTACAACTTAGTCACATTAGATAGTCATAATTGCACTAATTAAAATTTGACATGCAAGTTCAATAATACATATTGCAAGTGTAAAAACAACTTGTTTGTCATTGAATATGATCAATTATGGAATTGACATGAATTCACTTTTCATCCACCTTTTCATTCAAAATGCATAGTAGTTGCAACAAATAAATACAATTGCAACTACAAACTAACAAGTGTCAAAATTTAATTACATTTGTGACTAGAAGTGTTTGCAACTCGAGGACACAGAGGACTACAACAATTGTAGTCACAAATTCAATTGATTTGGACACTAATCACATCAAAAGTCACAAACATAAGGTTGAAATGGACAAAAAACTTCATAGTGAAATTGATGCATTGATATATTGTTCTTATAATTTTTTTTGCATAGGTCCCTTCACTAAATATTATGTTGTTAAAATCTAAAGATGATGACAATGAAAATATGGGATGGAAAAACATGCCAAGGTGTTTGTGAACTACTTAAAAAGATTCTTAAAATGTCATCACATATTTATTTATGAAATATTGATAGGAATGTTTTTAAATGCACTCTGATTTAATAATATAACACAACATCTTCTTGACTCATAATGTTTTTTAAAAAAATCAATGACTTGTAAATCATGGTTTTAAGAATATTCATTTCAAATAACTAATCATGTTGTGCCACATTAACTTGAAAAGTCATTCCAATCCTTATAAAAATTGTCTTTTATATGCCTTTCATTGCTACTAATGTGAATGCACATTTCCTCTCTTTCTTTTTTATCAAACGGCATAATTTTTGTTTTGAAATTAATGTGAGAATTAGTTTTTACACATGGAAAAAATGAAAGACATAATAATTGGGGATGAAAACACATTAAAAAAGACCCATTTGAGCATTATTAAATTGAATATTATAATTTATAAAATATAATTTTTTCAATAACGTGGTGCATTTATTTTTGGTTTTAATTTTGATGTTTTGGTTTTATAATTTATATTTTCACAAATTTTATTTTATTTTATATTTGAGATAAATAAAGAAATTTAATAATATGGTATATTCATTATATATAGGAAATATTATGTGTATATTTATGATATACATAAGTATAATATAGTTAGTTTTTCATTTTGAACTATACTAACATTTGGTTTCATTAGTCATGAAAATAAACATTTAGATGGATTTAAAAACAAAACCACCTTAATAACTGCCAATGGTGGAGCTTTGAGATGAGTATGGAGCTTTTCAAGTTTGTCCCCTCTATGCAAACAAAAATATTCTTTAGTTTCAAGATAAATAAGTTGGTCTTTCAAAATTGTGAACAATGCCATAATGTTTTTTCTTCTAAAATCAATGTTTTCTTCAACATGGTTGTAGCCATATTTGTTTTGGCATGAACTTGAGCCCTCACAACACTTTCTTGCTATTTTGTAATCCTTTGTTTACCTTTTCTTGCTTTTGAATCTTGTGGCCTTTTTGGAATTGTGTATGCTAAAGATGGGCATTAAACAATCATATTTCACTTATGTCTAGCTCAATAGGATTATGACAAGACTTGCACCTTTATGACAACATATTTTTTAATTTTTTGCATGTGTAAGCCCAACATGGCAAGTCTTTCAAGATTAATTAGCAATGAAAAAATGTGGATGATTGATGATGTAAATGTTGGATCCTATACAATTCTAGAGATTTTTTAAGAGTATTTTCATTGGATGTCCTTGATGCACACAACACATTCACAACACTATAGTTCCCACAAAACTTTGCCACATTATGCTTGATAATCCCCCATTTTGTCTCCAATGACCTTATTGGTTTCTTTATGCAAGCTTGAAGTCAATTGGCATTGTAATGAAAATGCACCTTTTCCCAAACTGTGGTCAACTTTTGTCCATTCGCTATCATAGGGTGTTGTAAAATGCGAAGAAAGTTAGTGCACAAAACCTTTTCTATGGCAATATTTTTTCCCTTTTTGTTTTTCGATGTTGCAATCTTTTCACCTTGTGCATGCAATGTAAAAGATTCTCCCACATAGATTGATGACATTATTATTTTTTACGTCTAATAGCAGGATCACCTTGGTTTTAGTATCTTGCACAAAAATGTAGTTTAAAGAATGAATTTTTACAAGGGCTAGTTTTGCATGAGTTAGATACATGGATGGTGCCATCTTTCTAGGACTATTGGCAGGTGCAACAAGAAGGTGCCAGTAATGGATCATTTATGGGACTACATTAGAGAAGCTTTAACCAAACTTATGTCAATGGGTTTGCTCCCCCAAAGTATAGGTATCCCTATGTCCCAAACCTTCCTTTGGTTGAGAAACTACATAGTTGTGCATCCAATTGCACAATCTTCAAAGGGAATTTTGAAAATGATGGAGAATAAAAAAGTAACAAGTTTCCAACCATTTTTGCAAAACTTTGAATCATTTTTGTTGTTTGAACAAAGTTTTTTGAACCAAGTGAGTGTTTGAACCCTCCCTTTATGACATTAAGTGTATTCATTATTGAATGTAAGCTATGATTTTAATGAGTTGTTTTCTACCTTCAATTAGATGTTGTGCATTTATATGGTTTTATTTTGATGTAGCCAACGTACAAAAATCATGATATATGTGCATAACACATTGACTACCCTTGTTATCCACTAATATGTCTTTGTAAAAAAAATTGTGGTATTTTGTTTATTTAAATTCAGTCACATGTAGGTGGTAATAGTGGACCCAAAAGCTTATACTTATGATCAAGAAGTGAACAAAGAAGGTAAAGGCCATGGACAAACCAAGCTTGGTAGAGACCAACAACCAAGAGGATATCTTCATTTCATTGTTGAGTCCACATGAAGCATTATGGCCTCACATATGTTTATTAATACAATAGAAAGTCAAATTTAAATGTAGTGTGGTTTTCATTTCATATATAGGAAGTTGATAATTAGTTTGGGGAGCTTGGTATACATAGATGTGGAGGAGGCATCTAGGTTGTTAGTTTTCATAACAAAGATATTTGTATCACAATTTAACAATGGGCAACTAGTGGTCAAATGGTTGATTTGAGGATCAAGAGGCCCATAAAAATGCTACATGGAAATTACATGGAAAATGTTGTTTGGTCACATTTAAGAACCTCATTAGTGATGGGGGCATGAGGGCTTGGAATTTTTTTATAGGGTCATTGCAATTTTATGGTGAGTGAAGAATCAAATAACAAATATCTCTTGAACTTGCAAGCTAAATCAACCAACAAGAACAACTAATGCTTATTTTACAAAAGGAAGTTACACACAAAAGGGGTTTCACATGCATTGGTGAATGATAAATGTTTTTGAGAATTATCATTAGGAGGATGGGCAAACATTTACAAGGCACAACTTGGGGATAACAAATGAAAATATTTTTGATTATGGTGATGACATATGGCTTTTCATGAAACAAAAGTCAAAGGATGGTGTTGTGTTTAAGCAATCAATGTTGTGATTTTTTTTGTTTATTCTTGGGTTATTTGAGCTGAGTTATCAAATTTCGAGTGTATGACGTTTTTGCATGCATTACAAAACTAATAATTTAAAGATCTATCAAGTTGTGGGTGACTTATTAATTAGAAAATGAAGTTCTTAAGAATATTAACATTCTAGACAATTTAAAGTCTTTTTTTGAAATAGCTTATTTTGACAAATAGTGGATTGACCTTGAAGTTTGGAATTGGAAAACAATTGTGAACATTAAAAATATATGTTGCATTATCAAGGAATACCAACTATTAATTTTCATTGAAGATCACGGCAATAATGAATTGCATTTCATTATTAGGCCTTGAATTGCATCATTTCAATACTAGGAGCCCATGGCTCATTAAGTTGAGATCAAACACACAAGCAACAAGCTTGTCATCTTTCCATCATCATAAAAACCTTGTTATTTTGTCATGATCAAAAGTTGTAGTAAAACCAAAAGTTACTATGGCATTATTTTTAATGAAGGAAAGAAGTTGGGTAATTAGTTAATGTTGTTTGTCACATTAAGAAGATCTCCCAAATCATGACACTTCTTGCCATGCTCTTGGTATTGTTGCAAAAATTTTGATGACCAAGGGTGCATTGAGTTGGTTTCATATTGTTTTAACCCTACAATGAAGAAGCTCTATTGAATATCGAACAAATTTTTTAGTGAGAATTTATTTAAATCAAAACTAAAAACTACAAGGGAAATTGGGCACATTTTCATATTGGTGGAAAAACCTTAGTGAGTAGGATTTATTGAAGACAATTTGGTAACTTTTAGACTTAAGGTGCAGAAATATTGAATTTTGAGTAGTTTTTGTGATTGATCAATCACAAACTACAAAAATGTTGATCACAAGGAGAGGTTTGCAAATTCCATTCATAAGAACTAGGGAGGCATGCAATTTGATGTGGGAAGATGGTGTCAATTAAAGTTTCAACCACAACAATAAACTAATGCTGGGAAGTTTTTTAATAGTTCAAACTCCTAAGTTATATTGATCATAATTAATTATATAAGATTTTTTTTTTTGTTTTAAGTACATACTTTGATTTGCAAGGATTTTTAACATGCACATGGTCATCATTAAATGCAAGCGTTAATCATTTTCATGCATTTATAAGCAAATCAGACAAGGACACAAACACAACAGTGTATTCTCTTAAATCTAACTCAAAGTTATTGGCATGGCGGATCTAAAAATCACCACAAATATGAATGAATAATGGTTAGGAAAATATCAATGAATAATCACCACAAATATCCAAATCATCACAAATAACAATGATGGTTAGGAAACAACAATTAGGCAAAGGTGTGATTAGAGAGGAATTGATGTCATGGCAACTTTTTTGACCTAATTGTGGGTTTGAAAATTGACAGGTCTATTGCATGACAAGTTGCATATATATTATAACTAGAAGCATTAACACTGTTGAAGAACATGCAGGATGCAACTTGTTGCAAATTACACTAAACAAAATGGACTATCCCCATGGTAGTTATCTGAGACCAAAAGCCCCTGAGCTGCTAACAAAGCTGACCAAAGGATGTGTAGACCAACCCGTCTGTGGTTGTGAAAGAGATACTACTAGAGGGAAAAAGGCATATGTTCTATTTGAGATAACATGACTCAGGAGAAACACAGAAGAGGCAATCAAGTAACAATCTCCCATTCAAGGTAGCCAAGAGATTCAGAATAAGAGAGGGTTACTAAAGAACTAAAGAAGAGAAATTGAACCATGCTAGCATTATCACATCCTTAATTCCTACAAGCTTGATGTCCTCACAAGAGTTATGGGAAGTCCCACAAGCTAGCAATCTGTGATATAGTCCCTCAGTCAAACCTCCCAGTCTCTGGAGCAGAGCAAAATCTTGTCAATTTGACACAAATTCCCAGCCTCTAGATTCCAATTTGAAAGAAAAACTAGACCCACACTAAAAAGGAGGTCTCTTATGAAATTACCTCTCATGCCAGAAAAATAATCGCTTAGAAATACATAAGTATTCTAAAACAATAGGAGCTCCTCCAGAAGATAAAAACTCCTACAATTGTGGCGAATGAATAGAGTAACAAGGCAGCTAGCTTCTAGAATGAAGCACAGTCTGCATCTTCGATCCTACATTTCTCATAGAAAAGGAGATAGGCCTCAGATTGCAACACAGATTCCAAAGAGGTTTGTCGAACATGAGAATCACTGATGTAGAACCAGGTATGTGATCCTGGGCCTACATCTTCTGACCCATTCTCTCCACTGACAGGACCTCGAACATATGCAACATAATGTCCCCCACGCATTGTCCCTGAATGCTCAACAATACCAATCAACCGATACCTGTAAAATCCTTTATCAGAACTTCTGCAACCACACACAGAAAAACACTGCATTAATAAAAAGATTGTAAAACTTACAAGTTGATACAACAACCAGCACCATCCATCACATTCAACCTACCTAGCTTAGTCCACACAATCAATAGTGCTGGACTTACTTTTGGAACCCCAATACAATCATAAGTGGAACTAAGAACTAATATGGACTGAATCACACTGTAGAGATGCAATGTCAATACAGCATCATCCTGTGGAAGAGAAATTGACTGAGAGGCCAGAAGAGTCTAGTAACACTTAGAAACACGCACCTTTGATCCATAAACGGGCTTATATCCAGCCACTCATGGAATGTTACATGGCCACTCAACTTACTCAACCGGCCACGCATATCCTGAGCAAACCTTTTCAAATGCACAGTCAATATTGGTGGTGCTTTACTGATGAGGAATCTTTTCTCTGCATCACGTTTCACCATGACCTTTGGGGGCTCCTCCACCTTCTGTGACTTCATCCTGTCTGATGATTTTGCATGCCCATCATGTAATGAACTGAGGTCTCCAGCAAGAGCTGAGAGCCCACTACATGGTCGGAGAGCTGTTCTCCTTGATTGATCTGTAGCTGACAAGATCTCTGGTCCCATGCCATATCTGTCAGCATTGATTGTGCTAACTTGTATGGCACCATTTGCCTCACATGTCCCAGATGACACAGAAGGCATCTTCGGCTGGACATCTGCTTCCCCCACATAATCATCACCATTCTTCCTTGACTCTAGCTTATTTGTTGATGCTAACCCCATCTGCACACCACTGTAAGAATCTCCATAACAAACTGTTTGCTGCATTTGATTCAGTTGCAATGACTTCTGTCCTATAGCTGACTCAACAGTATCATCTACTTTTGACCTCCTATCCCCAGAACATAGAATATAACCAGCTGCATCAGCTCCAGTCATGTGGCCGTGTAAACTTAAAGGACCAATTTCAGAGTCTTGCACTATTTTATTGGCTCCACCATTCCTTGAGCCATTGTTTTCTCCACTCTCTGTTGTATGGTGTGAATCTGTTGGAGGCTGACAAACACTTGGTTTCTGACTGTCAGCATACATCAATCCAGTCGAAGAAGTGCCAGGTACATTCAAATTTGCTAGGTCTTCCCAGTCACTGACAAAAGCCATACTGAAATGCCTCTCCTGATCTCTATTAGTCTTTAACTTGCTAACTCCAGCCTTTGCATCTCCTTGCGATGTTGCATCTTTCTCTCCTTGAGGTGCAACTTCATTGGTAGTTGAACAGCTTGTAGCTTCTCCTTTCCAAGATTCCCTGTTTGTGTAGTCATTGTGTTTCCCAAGTGTCCTGTTCTGAACCAGACCCACAGTAACCAAATTCATACCGTTCAGTGCATCTTCCAGGGTCTTTGAAGTCTCAATTCCTGTGCCTCCTAGCACTTCCACTTTGGGCAACTCATCTGTTTGGATCTGCATCTCAATATTCTTGCCATCATGTACCTCACTAGTCTTAGTGACACCAGTTCCTGTGCCCTGGACAAGGCTTTTGCCACTACCTTGCAATTGAGTTCCTGACATAGCATCCTGTCTTCTGGACTCTAAATCCAGGTTATTAGAAGATTTCAGACTTGAGGCTTCCTCTTGTCTTTCATGCAACTGGCGAGAACAATTTTCACAGCCCCAAGCATTCTCTCCTGAAAGAAGCTCTGACTTGGTGAAGGCTAATAGACATCCTTCCAGTGACATGGGAACGGATCCATCTTCTTCCCCCTCATCTTCCTCCTTCAACCCTAGAACACCACCATTGCCAGCACAGTAAAACTCATCCCTCTTCACTCTGTTGCTCCCTGAGTTCCTCAAGTCCAAGACACTACTGAAATCATCCATCTGAATCAATGAGCTACTTGATTCCTGCCTTGTGCTTTCTGCTTGTCTGCAATCCTCTTTTTCTTCCCCATAATTGCCATCCTCAAAAAGGTCTGCTACTCCATCAAAATCAGTGTGATCCTTTTCAGAAACCACACTCTCTGCCAACACACTTTCACCATAGGAGATTGCACCAATTTCACACCCTGTAGCACCTGAATGCAATTGCATACTAGTTACGCTAACTTCTGTCTGCTTGCAGGCGCCCCCTGCTAAATTAGTTCTTTGTGCTGCCAGTTTATCATTGCCCTTTCCCAACAACAGCGGCACTGATTCTGAAGTCAAGATTTCAAGTTTCTGCTGCTGTTCCCCCTCTCCCTCACCTGATCTCTTCCAATTATCAGTTGCCTCACTGGTAGGACAAGGGTTCGGGCCATAAAAAACTGTGTCTCCAACACTTGCAGACCCATCAATCTCATTCATGCCACAAGGTTCTTCAGCAGACCCATATGAAGCAAGAGTGGAATATCCAATGTCTTCAAAGTTGCCAAAGGTCTGGTGCCCACTTGAGAAATGTTTAAAAACCATTGAACCCTCATTACCAGCATCAAGTATTTGCTGCCCTTCATCCACAGATTGTTGAGCTTCAGGGACAGCGGTCAATAGTTCCTCAGGGGCCACAGATGACCCACCATGCACAGGAATACCAGTGGGCACATGGGAACTTGCCTTCACAACATCTTCTGGGCAGTCCATCCACCCAAAATCTTTGTCCAGATCCTCCACAAACGTGGAACTCCTGCTGCTGACTGTGGGAACATATGGAAGGCATATGACAGGTGGGAGGATTGTCTGAGCTGCCTGATCCTCAGTGGGATTGAATGCTGTCCCTTCCTTTGCACCTAAATTCTCTGGTTTGAGAGAACTGACATCATCACCATCATCTTGTCCATATGAGGAGCTTCCATTCCTGAAACTGGGATAATATGGAAGACAAATTACTCCTTGAGTGACCGATTGAGAGGCTTGGTCTGTGTCCCCAGAACCCCAAGAATTTGCAACTGCTGACATGGTTGGTGTCTTTGGCTGGTCTAGTGGTTCAACACCCTTGGATCCTTTCCCTGATGCCTGCAGTCTTTCACTCTGCTGTCCAGAAGACACTTGTGCCTGGTCCTTGTGCACAACAGCTTTCTTGTTGGGTTGCTTTGAGGGTATTGGGAGAGATAGGTCAAGAAAAGGCTCATAAACCACTGATGAATGCCCACACAAGCAGCACCTCACAGTGCTTGAGAGTTGTCCACCAAATATCTTCTCCACAAAGGTTTCACGTTTTTTCTTCATGCTCTCACCCTCTCGATCTTCACCCTTCTTACCTTGCAGTTTTGAGGTTCCTCTGTCAGCACAAAGCACATCTGGCTCCACATCTGTTGCCCACTCAATCACTTCCCCAATTCTTCCAGGATTTGTGACCTTCCACAGGGTTTCTTCTTCAGTGTGCAAGCCATCCAGCAAACATCTAAGCAGCTCATGACTGTCTTGCTGTTGGAAACCCTTAAATCGAGGAGCCTTCATGGAGATAGCACCAAACAGATCTCTAGGTGTGTAAGTGTTTCCTATACTACTACTGAACAAGCGGGCTCTTGTTGTCCTTCTAAAAGAGCTTGACAACCCTGCATCATGTGTCCTAAAATCAAAGGATTCCTCACTCTTAGGATCTATCTCTTGGAAAAACTTTCTGAGAGCTGTTGTTAAAGGACCTTCTCGTACAGAGCCCTCCACACTGAAATGTTCCCAAAGCATGTCTACACCTAGCAAATTTTGCATCACCGAATTGAAAAAGCAAGTGTTACCAAGATTCATCAAACCCTTCATTATGCGCCGCTCTTTCACAGGCTTTACTTCTGCTTCAACAGAATTACTGCTGCTAACTTCGGCAGGCTCATCAACTTTAGATTCACTTCCCTGATCATAACTTATGGGAGCTGCATCTACTTTATTTGCTTCTTGAGCAAGCTTGTCTTGCACCAACTTTGCCGCTTGCTGCAGCGATTCCAGCTTTGATGAGGGCGCGTCCTCTCCCTTTGATGCCAAATTCAGAGCAGAAGAGAAGCTATAATCCACCTTTACCTCACAAACGAAGCACCAGCACGCCAGATCCTCGCCCCATTCCATAGCCAGAGGATGCGACGGCTCCCGATCCAGCGAATGCTGCTTTGCATGGGACAGTCCAGTGCACGGCATCGTCACTGCCTCCATCTTGACGATCTCTTCACCATCACCGGATTGCTGGGATTTTTCCGAGAACGACAGACTGCTGCCGCAATTGATGACACCACACACCAGACAGATCCAGAGCTTCTGGCCGCCAGTTCCATCCGCAGCCGACGGGCAGGTTCCTTTCCTCTTCACCACTTTTGAACTCCCTTCCTTGTCCCTCCTGGTCAGTGACACAACCTGGCTACACTCATGGCACTGTGACACCAATCCTCCTCCTCTCGCAAGCTGCGTTCCTAGCTTCTCCAGATTCAATCCGCTCTCCAAATGCTTGCACCCGATCAACCCTGGCTCCTCCATGCTAACGGCTCCGCTACCTACATCATTCTCGTCGTCTACATGTTCCCCCGTCTCTCCATCCAGTGTAAATACTTGCTCCACACCTTTGGTAGCAGCTATAGGCGACCCTGTTCTCGGCGACGATGTCGATAATCCTACCGTCCGCTTCCTCTTCTGCTTTTTTCCCATAGCATTCTCCGTCCCGCCCAGGCCACGAGCCCCCAAACCCCTAAAAAATTTCCGATTCCCACTCTGTCGACTCCTTCCTCGCTTCCTACCCCATTTTTTTTCCTCCCTCTCCAACAACCGGCAAGGTTCACAAACCCTAAATCCAACCTCCCGGTTTCAAATCGCGTCCGCTTGTTTCCATATTCTTCCTACGACACCCGGGCCACCTTGCCGATACACTCACACCAAAATCGCGTCCATCCGTGCTCCTCAGCGAAGGATCGGGCTCGGGCCCGGCGAGGCTACGACGCCATTGGAGGGGGATTTTTTCTCCGCTGCGAAGCAGCGACGATGGACGGGGTGGAGACGAGGAAGGAGACGGTCGGTCGGTCGGTCGCCAACTTTGCGCAGTTCAACTCAAGACCGCGCGGCTGTGAATCTCGGACCGCGCCGGCATCGAAACTGACCGCGGATGACACCAGGGCGGTCGGGCCGCTGAACATCTAAAGCGGCACTGTATCGGACGGTCAAATCTCAGCCCATTACACAGAGAACGAGATCGTCACCCTACATTCGGAAAGGTACTCCCGGGTCTCTGCCGACAGATGATAAACGAATGAACATTAAGAAAAAAAAAGCAAAAGAATTAATCCACCAGATTAATTTGTGACCATTGGATATAGAAGAATCAATAGATTGGGTTTTTTTTGTGCACATTATAGTGACACAAATTATTTGCAGAAAGAATGGAAGTTGAAGTTCTTGTCCTTTTCTTCCCCCACACATCTGGTCCATAAAAGAGTACAAAATAGCCAAAATTTTCACTCCTAATTCTTGAAAATAATAAGATTCCAACAATCGTGTTATTAAGGTTGACCCAATGGTGTGAGAGTTCGGCATTGGGATACCTTATGGGTTTAAAAGAGTACAAAATAGCCAAAAAATTTCACTCCTAATTCCCGAAAATAATAAGATTCCAACAATCGTGTTATTAACTTTGACCCAATGGTGTGAGAGTTCGGCATTGGGTTTGCATTTGCAACTTTGGTGTACTCTCACTCCGTATATCCCAATACCATTTTTAATGTATGTGGTGGGGCTTAATATTAAGACTTTTAATGGGGATTTTTTTTTCCTTCTTAATATTGAAATTTAAATCATTTAAAATTTAATAATTTTTTCTCCGTCGGTCCAAAAATTTACAAAATGATAAACGTGCACACCATGAATTTACAAAATGATAAGTGTGCACTCGGGCACCATTTCACCAAGGGTATCAAAAGTGCAACAAAGCACCCCGTGGTTTAGGAGGGTTTAGTGATGAAAATTTAAGAAGTAAAACTACTCCTTGCATTGTTCACACAAAAGGGAAAATAAGGAAATTATAACTTACAAAGTATGAATTTTGTTTGAGATGTATTGCAAATTTTATTGTGAAATATTCAAAATTTCATTACCACTCCATAGAGACATGAATAGATTTGGCACTAATTAAATCATTCTTGACGTCGTCAAGTTTTGGTGAAATTTATTACTCAAAATGTCCAAGCTCCCTTTGTCAAAAGTCGTGAAAAACATAAAAGCAAAATCATCTCAATGCTTTTCGATATGCAAATTGTGAGCTTTGAACAGATGCAGTTGGCATAGCCAATGATGTTGCCAATGATGTTTTGAGAGAGAGAGAGAAAGAGAGGACATAGCTCCATGGAATTGAGAAAAAGATGCACATAATGAGTTGAAAATTTGGAAAAGATATATGATATGTCGAAATGCATTTTAATGAAAAAACAATTTATTTGACACTTCAGTGTCAAATCCATTTGTGTACTACGATAATACCTTGAAAGCTTTATCACTAATTATATTAATTATTTTCAGAAATGCCGGAAAATATTGAATCTTCAAGAGTTTTTTGTTTTGTCAAAATGAAAACTTCAAAACTAATATATTTTTTGGGCAAAATTTTGTATTTTTAAAAACTTGAAATATTATTATTTTTGACACATGCCAAAAGATTTTTGTGAAAATGAGCCACATGGGCCCAATTTGGCAAGGTTAAGATGATGTGTTAGCCATAAAGTTCAAAGAATATACCATTGATGGCAAATGTGGCCTTACAACCATATTCCTAGTGACAATATTCAACATTCTATAGTTACCAAACTCAACAACGTTCATGTTATGCATGCTCCATTCATGAGATAGCCCCCAATTAAGATAAGTTTCTATCATGCAAGTAAAGTTTGAAACAACATTTGGGGAAAAAGGTGGTGGTTTGCTAAAAATTCCACAATCGGGTTGTAAGAAATTTCAAGGATTTGGGTGAAGTCTAATGGGTGAGGACATAGGGAACATATGCATTGCAATGTTCATTTTCAAATGCCATGTATAGATTTAATAGGTAAGTCCATGATTGAGAACCTAGCAAAAGGTATTAAATTTGTAGTGTATTTGTGCTTCTAACTCTATTCACGTTGTGTTCTTTGGCATTTGTATGCATGCATCTCCATGGGCTTAGCATGCGCTTAAAATTACAAAGTTGAATTTTCCACAAAAACTCTAAGTGAAAAATCAATGTGACATGATAATCAATGCGTGTGCTATGGAGGATTGTGCAACAAACTAATTTTTTTATGGAAAAAAAAACCTAGCAAAAAGTAGTTAAAGGGTAGCAAGCAAAAAACCTAAGATTCAAATTCAAAATCTAATACATCTTCATGGATTTGGAAAAAATAAAAGGAGGGGGGAAGGTGGTCATTCACTTTGCGTCATAGATGTGTTTTACACTTGTTGTTGGTATTATATTCGTCAACATTTGCCATTGCTTCAATCCTCTTCTAAATGTACATTGTTTGCTACACTTATACTTGAATTTCACCTCATATTTCAAACCCATTAACACCTATCCATCAAACCTAGAAAAGAAAAAAACAAATTGGATAATGGAAATGTGTCATGCTTAATATCCCTAATTAGGGATGGCTATTAGCAAGGGTGAATTTTACCCTTGCAAGTTGATTGTGTTCTCTAGATTCAAAAGGTTGTGATTTTTTTGTTTTGTTGACGCAATACTCAAAAAGATATGTTAGTGTTCACATTTCAATGGCAAGTTTATATATTTAAGAAAATGTTATAATTATGGAGGTTATAAACCAAGATTCAAAAATAAAAATATTTTTTGGTATGCTCAAAGAGTGATTCTTCATATTATGTTAAGGGTGTTATATTCAAATGTTATGATGTTTGTAGATATGCAAACTTATTTTGCAAAGCTAAACAAGTTCAAGACATATATGCAAGTAAATGGTATCAAGAATTTAGAAGTTAGAATTGAAGCATTTGGAACTGAACTAGGATGTGGTGTATACACAAATTCCTTTGCAAGTTTATGCATAATATATGATGTCACAACCTCAATAAGGCAAGATAACAAAAGCTTATGAAGCACCTAAAGTGAAGAGGGAGACCCAAAAACATTATAACTTAGTTGAATTGAGTGATTGTTGAGAAAAAGACAGAATGAAGTTTTGGCAATCAAGGAGTGTTTGTAATGTAACATTGAGCCTTCTTTGATGACTCTTGCTCAAGCAAATTTTGCCATCTTGTATCAATGTACCTTCATTAAAATTACATCAAGGTGAACCAGTTTAGTTGCGAGGTGGCCCATCATGGTGAAAGAAAACTGTTTACAAAAGAATGAACATGACACATTCAAAAAATGGGACTTGTGCCATTAAATGCGTGCATGAGTGTGTACATTGTGACATGCAATGAATATCATCTCCTGAAATGTAAGTATGTCTTCTCAGCTTATCATTAAAGCAGCTAATAATTGCAATAAAATGCCAGCACAAATTTGTGAAAATGGGTATCAAAGTCCAGAACCATGCTACCTCAAGAAATTGGCATTTGCATTTCATTAGCAAATTTTGCATGTATTCACATATGCCCGGCCACCCACCTTGAGTTCTCTCTCCCTGGGCAATGCCATGTCCATGCCCAAAGTTTTCCACATCCACTTTGATGTGATTGTGAGCACAAACATTTTTGAGGATTGGGTGGTGTGGATAAAAAGCTTTTGTCTTTGGGACATTCAAGCTTCAAATTTGACTTTAGTTGCAAAGCTTATCCAAGGGCACAAGTACATATGCATGTTTATATATTGTATCTTTGCATGCCATTTGCACTCTCTTCATTCAATTTTCCCCCATCTTGGTTACTTAATCACAAGGCTTTCCTGGTGTCTGCTGCTGAGAACTATCACTGTCATTTGTAATTTTGACAAGCATGAGGAGAAGGAAAAAGAGAGCACAAGCTGTGGGAGTTGGTGGCCTGATGTCTATGGGATACTGAGGTGGAGCCATGGTCATTCAGATTCTCATGTAGAGAAACATTCAATCATGGCTGGAATCATATCAATGTCCATAACATCTCCTCTGCAATCCATCTCAGATCACAGCTGCAATGCAGTGAGTTTTCTTAGGGGTAAAATGGTGGTCACTAGATCCTGTCAAGTTGGAAACAGCTGAAAGCATTGCTCTCCAAAGACACACAAAGCCTGTCACTTAAAATCAGATTGGTTTATTTTATTTTGCAGGGTCCAGGATCGTTTCTTCCCAAACCTTCAAACAAGATCAAATTCTTCATGATCTACTCCTCACCCATCTCAAATAACTGAATCAAAGAACAGTTTTTAGGCAGCTTCAAGGGCTTTGAAGGACTTCTTGTCAGTGGTTACAAATGTGGATCAAATAATCCTTCACTGCTATCAGGTGCTTTGATGTGGAGAACGATTTTAACAAACCCAATTGAAGTGAAGAGAAGAAGAGTGATTAGGTCGTAGGCTCTATTCGTTTTCTAGCACATTAAGTGCATGTATGAATGAGAATTTATCTTCATTTGCAAAGTTGAACAATCATTTTTTTCTCTCATTCTTGTGCACAATCATGGTCCACATCTCCCCAAGAACTTTGCCAAATTTCATGAAAATGGAGAGACAAAGTGGAGCTCTGAAAAGTTTCAAACTCTTCCATATCTCCACAAATAAACTAATACAAATTATGTTACTTCCATTTGTTCAGATCAGACAGCCCACATTCCAGTTGCCTCTTGGTTCATTCATCCAGTGTTGGCTTGATTTACTGTCTTCATTTTGCTGGATTTTAAGCTGCCATATTCTCATAGACAAGCATCAGCAGTTTTGACATTCAATCAATTTCAATCCCTACAACAAAGCTCATTTTTATGGTTTTATCTATGCTCAGGTCATGTTTTTTCAACAATTTTATGATGTAGCTGATCATCATGGTTTTGTGTTCAAACCAACAACAGTTAAAATAGGAAATGTTGCATGAAGTTCCAAAAAAGGACCTCACTCACAGTTCACAGTACCACCTAGTAAACATTCCTCAAAATGAAAACTACATTCTCTCCTTACAGCCAATAAACTGCAAATGCAAGCCAAAAAATCAACAACCAAGTTTCTTTCAAATCCCAGCTCCCTGCATGTGGGTCAGAGTACTAACTGTATATCACTCCTTCAGGAACAGAAAATGTATGAAAGTATGGCTTCATTTATGAAGTGACCAAACTCAAGTGTTAAGAAGATGCTTCACTGTTAGAGTGGCAGAGTTCCATCTTTGGTTGTCCACAACAAATGAAATTGTCAAAATAGCAACTGATGAAAGAGTCTCTCAATTATCTGCAGGAAAATATCTCTTGTCCCTCTGTCAGATGGTTGTACAGTGGTATCCAACCGGGATCAAACAAAGACATGTTATGCTCCTATGTATCCAAACCCTGCATCCAACCTTCCAAACTTATTGATTCCCTTTGAAAATATTTTGGTGATTGCAGAAATCACAACCTGGATTATCAGAAAACTCATGAACCTGAGGGACTGTGCATCAAACTGTGGTGCACTAGAAATCTACCTGAGAAAATTGAACCACAAGGTTAAAAAACTGCAGAGGGAAATTTACTGTCCAGAACATGGTCCAAAATATGCATTTCCACCAAGTAGAATTGAACTGCTGTAAAACATTAATGAGCATCCTTCCCTTGTGGTCATACCACATGCTGACTGTGCAATAAGCACAAATTGGCCTCATAGAGTATACAACTAAAGTACACAGTCCATGAACCTGAGAATTCAGATATTATGTTGTGACATACTTGAGAAACAGGTCAGCATTACAAGTCAGGATATCAAAGGCTGACTAGCTGGCCAGATATCTCACTGACTACAATATCATAAATGAAAATAGTGGGTTGGTACCATGTCTTAAGATACAAAACCCACAAATGCAACTAGTGGGTTAGCAATTGCATCATAAGATGGAAAACCCAACTAAAACTAAAAAAACACAAATGTCTTGGCCACTGTGTGTAGTTGTTCCAGTCTGTACCTCCAACACCACAACATCCTCCTTGTCAGGTCAAGACTGCATCATGCTTACAGTGGCAACTTCATCACCCTGCTCAAGTGGGTGGCTCAGAATCTGCCTAACCTCTTTGGCATTCAGTGTCTCATTCTCCAGCAGTGCTCTGGCAAGCGCATGCAGATCTGCTTCATGCTGCAGCCAGGCCATCAATCAACCAGAGCTATCAATGTATTGACCCAGACAAGTTAGTGAGAGGTCCTTTGTACAAGCGAAAAAACAAACACACACTCAAGAGCCTATAGAATGGAAGGTTAAAAGAGTAAGATTAAACTCCAGTCAATGGAGGCATAGGGAAATGGCCAGTACATGTTTTCTCTCCCCCACTACAAACTTCTTTATAATTTGTAAAGAGAACCTGTGCACTCCCAAGTTATGGAAATCAACCAATTTCACCCCTCATTGCACTACTTTAGGATATGCATATCTATTGTACACACCACACTAAGTTTCACACTTAAACCCTAGAACACCACATATTTTACTGCCCCTAGGAAGGTATTGTCTACCTTTTTCAGTAGGTTTCGCACACGTTCATATGCCTCTTTCAGCAGTCTCACAACCTGAAATCAACCCATACAAGGCAATGTATATTACTACAGCAAAATTTTGCACACTGCAGTGTGCAATAGATGATGTCTGCTGAGACAGTTCTCCCTTTTAGCATGATGCCTGTGAGGTCTTGCAGTTGAAAGGTTGGTATGACACAGAACCATGATCAAAGTAAAAAAAAGGAAGGTAACTGATAATTAACTGTTGATTACAACATTTTGCAAGACCAAATATCATAGGTTGAATCTTCTGTCCTCTGCAACTATCAACAAACAGCTCACAAATGCTAAAATGTTTCCTCAAAAGGCATACCTCTGCATCAATGCTCTTTTGGATATCATGGCTGGGCCTTTGACTATCTGTGTCAATAAATATAGGACCAACTGTATCACTCATGCCACACTCTGAAACCTGCACCACAAGACACAAGTTCAGCTCCAATAGAACACACATGCATCCAGCTTCATGCTAACACACAACTCCTGACCTCATCCCTTTCATTTTTCATCATGAAACCTCAAGCAAGCACTACTTGCCAATGAAGGTTACACATAAGCACGCTGCTCCCCTCCTGAATGCTGTAATAATCATATCCCAGGCATTCTCTCATCTCCTACCTCCAAAATCACCCAATGGCATCTCAGTTTGTGGCACTAACATTTCACAAGGTTTACAATTCCTTAATTCTACCCAAGATATAGGCATCGTGCTGGAACAAACCATGTGGCGAGCAAGGGCAGTTGCTTGCTGAAGGTCACTGCGAGCACCACTAGTGACCTGGTCAGGCCCAAAAATCATTTCCTCTGCTACTCGGCCCCCCATGCAAACATCCAGACGGGCCAGCATCTGCCTCTTGCTTATTGATGTTTCATCTTTATCTGGTAGCTGTGTAACCATTCCTAATGCCACCCCTCGAGGAGTAATTGTGGCCTTGTGAATTGGGTTTGCACCAGCAGTGTTAAAGGCCACCACAGCATGCCCACTTTCATGGTATGCTGTTAGCTGCAAAAGATTTAAAAGACTTCCATTATTGACATGTGCAACCAAAATCACTTGCTAACAGATGTCCCAACAGGAAAGACATCAAGAAAATTTTGAAGGGCCACAGAACATGTGCTTGAATGCCCACAAATTGTACCAAAAGAAAAAAAAATTGACTCAGTACCAGTTCCCCAAAGCAACCTGTTGACAAATGAATCATACAGAAGAAAAATCAAATATTTACACTCCTTACAAGCCTACCACACAATAATTTAAGTTGCACATTATGTCAGGAGAGTAAAGGAACAGATATTATACCTTGCGGGACTCTTCAGTCAGGGACATGGACTTGCGCTCAGTGCCCATAAGAAGCTTGTCTTTAGCAAATTCCAGCTGATTTGTGGTGATCTTGTCAATGCCATCCACAGCAGCCTTTACAGCTGCCATGTTCACCAAATTTGCAAGATCTATTCCAGCCAAAGTTCAACAGTTTTGGAATATTAGAATGTTGACATAGATTCCATTTCAGACCCATAAATGACATCTCTGTTTGTCAATTAAGCTTAAGATTCTTAAGTTCTTGCTACTCCTCATGTGATGTGCTGTTTCAAGATCCATGACCTGCTGATCATCACAAACTGCTCACAAGGTTTGGAATAGTTTGTGACCACAGATTTCTAATTTTCTCAACTTCCTAAACTCAATGTGAGCACCTATATAGTAATTTTCAGCAACTCTCAACCCTCTGAATACCACCCTGGACAATACTATATACAAGAAAATATGAACTTCCAAGGGCAGCTTTTATAAACACTGTTGTTGCTAGTAAAGTTGAGATAAAACCTGCACCACTGAAGCCAGGGGTGCCTCTTGCAAGCATACGAACATCAACATCATCACCAAGAGGCTTATCCTGCAGATACAAATCAAGAATCTCTTGTCTTCCTCTCACATCTGGATTTGTAACCACCACCTGATCACAGAAGCAGACTACCCTTATCAAGAATGAGCTGAGGGCCTGCAGTTCGTTGCTGTTCACCAGATGCTAAAGAAACCCTCACTTCATCATCAGACATTCCCTTTACTTTACAGTTTACAGCATATCAAATGTTGGACAAAGTGTATTATGCATAATGTCTCATGACGAAAAATAAGGAACCCAACTTACATGCCGATCAAATCTGCCAGGCCGTGTAAGGGCTGGATCCAGGGTCTCAGGCAAATTTGTTGCTGCAAGTACAATGATGCCCTGCATGTGTGTCACCATGAAAGAGCCAGTTAGGAAAGTAAACTAGTGTGTGCCACAGATAGATGAGGCAAAGTAGACCTAGAGTAGTGGACAAAATTTGAGTACAAAACCAAGAGAATTAGTTTAACACTGCTTTGATTGACTACTTTGTATTAACACCAATATCAAGCAAAACAATTTGGACACATCCTTCTAGGTTAAGATTACAAGCTAATGCAAGACAGAAAAAGCAAACCTCATTTGGTTCAAATCCATCCATCTCAACCAGCAACTGATTGAGTGTCTTCTTTGTGTGGCCTTCCCACTGCTTTCGACTACCTCCTACAGCATCAATCTCATCAATGAAAACAATGCAGGGAGCCTGGCCCCCAACAAATAACCATATCAGAGACAGACAACATCAGTGCCAGAAAATATGATCCCAAGACTGAAGCTTTCTGTGCTGCATTTTGCGCACATTGATGCCATTGTAAGAGAATTCCAAGAATAATCACAACATGACTAGTTGGAGAATTTTGGTTCCAATCATCCTTGTAGTCTTCAAGGGCTATTGAACCCTGGGAGTTGCCATCAAGGTCTGCCTCAGCAAGTGCCTACTTGATTGCACAACAAAATCAGCAATCTCTCTTGAAACATGTAATGTACCATCTACCAGAGACCTTATACACTTAAGAACTGACCATATGCAAGAAAAGACATGAAAATAAACTCACCTTCTTCTTGGCTGCCTGAAACAGGGAACGGACTCTGCGGGCACCAACTCCCACAAACCTGCCCAAACACAGAAATCCAAAATCAACATCATCCAACTGAATCTTTCACAACTTTCAGATTACCTCTTGGGTTCCATCTACTGGTTAGATATATGGATCTGCATTCAACGTACTGATGAAAGATTACTAGTGTAAAACCACTTTCTGTTTCATGAATAGAAAAAAATGTTCAGCCCAAAATACAGTTCCTGGAATAACACACATTATATGGATCTCTCCACAAAACACCTAAAGTTTGATGTAGTAAGCAAAGGTTCTCTATATCCTGCTACCAGCATTTTATATGTTGCCCCTACTGGAGTTTATGGTTAGCATTTTACATTTCCTCAAACTCAGACCCAGCGCGATAGAAGAAAGGAACTCCAGCCTCACCAGCAATAGCCTGTACAGATGTCATCACAAAAATGCAATCATGATCCATCATACATCCAAAGCATGATGACATGTCAAGCAAAAACATGAAACTAGACATACAGCGAGATGTAGAAAAGAGAGGTCATGAAAAGAGTGTGATTTCACCTTAGCAAGCAATGTCTTTCCAGTACCAGGTGGTCCAATCAGCAGCACACCCTGAGACCATTACACATAGCTCTATTCAGAACCACTGACAGAAATGTAGTAGTCACATTCTTTGTGGCAACACAAGAATGGAAGTGTGTGAAAAGCATACCAGCAGGAAAGAAGTGAGAAGAATACCTTAGGCAACTTGCCCCCAAGACGAGTAAACTTTGCTGGTTTCCGCAAGTACTCCACAATCTCTTCAAGCTCTGCTTTAGCCTCATCACAGCCCTTCACATCCTTGAAGGTTTTTGCATTCTGCACCCAAATACAATGCCAAGTTTAAAACCTTCCCTTGCATTCTCAGAGAATCACAAGACCACTGCAAAGAGGAATGCATAGGTGTGGTCATTTATGTGTCTTCATTAAGTATGTAGATCTGACAACACTATGCTCTTACAAGGTATTAGGATTATATATCTGTCTACAAGAAGAGCCAGTACAAGCATTTTGATGGTGAATGCCAGGCTTAAAATGATGGCTCACTCCTCAGAGAGTGGGGTTAAGCAATAATGTTCTACACTTCATCAGGGCATCAAGTGTTGATGGGAAAGCTGCCCAAGGTGCAAACACACTATTTATGATAAAGAAGTCAACCCCATAGTGATGTTGAATGGTGCATACACTCATGGAGAAATGTGTTACAGCTGGTGTTCTAATAGTGCTTATGCACGGGTGGTTGTTCAACATGGCCAGTTTCATGGACTGTCAAGTCCAGTCATTTAATTTCTTATCAATGTACCCATCATGCTATCTACTGTCCATATTGCAAACCCCATTCCCACCAATAAGCAGGCAAACAATTCATACCTTCTCTGGAATGGTCTCCTTGTTGAACTCCTTGGGGGCATACACGTTGTTACCAGTCATACCCCCAGATGACCCCATGCCTGCAATCCCATTCACATACTTGCGAAGAGCTGCAGCTCCCATCACCCTGCAAATCAACCATGAGAGTACTTAAGTTTGCTGGAATAATTATGGCCTGGACAGCAACACACCAGGACTACTGCCTTCAAAACATAATGAGGACACCATTGAAGTCATCAGCATTCATCTAAGACCTTGTATGGGGGAGGCAAGAGATTTAGAAGTGTACCACATGATTCCAAAGATGATCATAAACAGCACAGTTGAGATGAGCTCCTGGACAAAGCGCATGGATTTGTTTGAAGCCTTTGGTTCCACCTGCATAGAGGTAATCACCAATTCAAAGATAACCAAGAGAGGGCAACAGACTGGAAAACTTGCAATACAAATCATGAATTATTGACACATGAGCTTGACATGACCTGCAGCAGAAAACAACATCAGGAACCTCATGACTCTAACAGTACACCTACAAGTTACAAGGTAATATACCATAACAACATGCAAGGGTTGTTGCTCAGTCATGCCCAGTGGAGCAAAAGGCCCCTCGGAGTCCCCTGCTGCTCGCTGCTTCAGTTCTTGCAGCTACACCACATAATCCAAGCAAAGGCTCATCAATTGAATGCTACGGTACCAGACAACAACAACTAAAACAGTGATGGAGGATAAAACTACAGTAAGCACTCTCTTGCCACAGCTTTAACCACCCATATGGAAACAAAAGGGCATGCACAAATAGGAATCTGCATTGTTACTGATGCGCTGAGGACAGTGCAAAACATTACAAACTTTGGAAAGAGCTGAGGCCTAGAGCACTCTATTGATGTGTGAAGTTTTTTCCAGCAAATGCAGCAAGAGGGCAGTTCTGTATATCCAAACTTGTGCTTACCAAAGCTGGGAGGCCAGAGGTCCTGCCTGTGCGTTCATCTGGCAGGTATTCAGAGATGACATTAGTGGCCACAAGTGCTCGTAAGTATTCAACTACTGCCTTCCCATTTGCTGCATGCTCCCTTCTTTCGAACCTCTCAATCACAGCCTCTGGACTGTTCAGACAGAAACAAAACCCACACCATGAACTATTTGCCTACTCAGGTTGTTAGAACAAGCTTAAAAGCAGCCCTATGGAACATGAACACGTGATTCAAGTAATTCAGTCACCAGACAATAATTTGCAAGTTTTGTTTTTAAATTTCTCCAGTTGTTAACTTGAAGCTAACCCAAACAAGAAAGTCATACCTTTGCTTGTACAGTTCAGCCAGCAGGGCAGCTTGCTTGGATGCATCTTTTGGATTAGCATCTGCTAGGGCTAGAGCTCGTTCCAACTTCTTCTTTTGTTGCCAGGCTGGCCATCTACTTAACAGTTCAACAACTACATTTTGCTTCAGTGCCTCCCACACCATGGCTAGCACTCCTGCAGGGCTTCTTGGGTTTGCTTCTACAATCCCTTCATCCTCTGACATCACTGAGCTCTCAGACTGGCTGCTAGTAGCAGTGGCATTATCCCTTCCATCAATTGACTTCAATACATTATCTGTGTTCCACCCTGGTTTGCTCTGAGATCCAGCTTCTTCTTTCTCATGGCTTGAACCTGTACCTTCATGTGTACTACTCTGTGTCTGCAATGATTCATCAGCCCCACTTGCCTGGGCATCCAAAGTCTGTTGTTTACCCAATGTCTCTAGTGCCCATTCTTGCCCTTCATCTTCTGCAATAACTGCCTTGTCCACCTCGGCATATTGCCACCCTTTACTACCCCTGAAGCTGACATCCGCATCACTGTCACATCCACCCTTGCTAGTGCTTGGTGTGTCTTGATCATGTGCTTCTTGATAACTTGGCCTTTCACTTGCATTTCTAACAGATAAAGGTCTCTTACATCTTAGACTATCCTGGCAAAGGCCATCCCCAAAATATACAAGTCTGCTCACACTGGAACTTCTACCACAAAGTCTATGTTGCAATTTCAAAGACCCTAATCCACTGTATAGCAGAGGAAACCTAACATTTGCATGTGATAATGTGTCCACGGATGTCACTAGAAGTGCACGACATGACAGAACCCTAAGCCCTTGTGGATAAGGGACAGTCCGAATGGTGCACATTGTTTTGTGTCCAGTCCTGTTCCAAGAGTTTACAGCAGTTAAGGGTTCTGCCCACAGAAGCAGGAATGGTGTGATTGTGATAAAAAAACACGGATGCTCTAAGCACTGTATATCAGCAACAGAGGAAAGAAAGCAAGAAGCAACTTTCCAGTCTCAAGAGAATTCAGTATGAGAGAGACTTTCAAACCCTAATTCACAGGACTTGAGGGAAATGTTCCGACATTGAGAAATCCAAAAGTCACACGGCCTTTGAATTGAAGCAACAGAACACAAACTTACAGAACCAAAATTCGCAGCATGCAATTCCTGTTGAGAACAAAGAGCTGAACACAACGAGCTACCGCTCTCTCTCAGACACCCAAGCAAACTAAACCCCCTGACGTACGAACATTCTCAACGTCTGCTGGTGCATACTTCTTCTTCTTCAGGTAAAGAAGCATCGATGTCGCAGCAACACCAAAAGAGACAAACAAAGAGAATCACAAACTAAGTAACAAAAGGCGACAAAGAACATGCTCCCAAAGAAGAATTTTTTGAATCCTACATTAGACGAACAAATCCTAAAGTGAAAAAAAAATCAACCCAACAAGAGAAAGAAGTTCAAAACCCAAGAAACCAAGAAGAAAAACAGAACCTAGAAGAGAGAGCTTGCCAAATTCAAGAAAAAATTTCACCGTCAACATCATCATCATCATCATCCGCCATGAGTTCAAGCGTCCAACACTAAAGAAAAATGTTATGAAGCTGACGGGTCCGTCATGAAGGTCAAGATTCCAACCTCGAAACCCACCGACGAAATGAAGTAGTAGAAGAAGAAGTAATAGAATTCCAGGTTTTGTTGCAGCTACTACACCCACCGCTTCAGAGCTTGACTGCACCACTGCTGCAACGCACCCCTTGCCCCTTTCTTTCCACCCAGAAACCACCCTATCTTGCTCCTGCACTGCCGTTAACTCCTCGCAACTCCTCCATGCAGCACGCAAGATCTCCCCCAAAAGGCTGCACAACAAGAGATCTCGCGCGCGCGCTCGCTCGCACGCATGCACGCGCGCGCTCTTTCCTCTCCCTCCCTCTTTCGCGCTACGATCGCATACCCACTGGATAATAATCCAGTCAGTTTAAGACCTGCGGGTAATATTTTGGACTCCCAAGTAGTGGGGAATCATCATGGATGATGAAAATTGTCATCCGGATAGTCCGACCATTCATCGTCCATGATGGCACCTTAGATGAACACAGAATCATCCACGAATATAAGTTTGCGTCCATGTACACAGTGCTTCATCATCCATGTTCTTTCGTACCTGAGGTTGTAGGTACGACGTATCTACTGTTTTGATAACCCTAAAACTGTAGGGTATCTTCGTGGATGTATGAGAATATCATCCGTATAATCCATCCATTATCGTTCCATTATCATATCTTAGACGAACATTACATCATCCACGAATATGAGTTTTCATCCACATACATAGTTCATTTGTCAAACATCAACTATTCCTCCATGGATGCAGTTTTCATCCATCTATTTAGGGAGGTAGTTAGGTGCCTGTGATGAGGTACGAGGAAGATATCTACCGAGCACGAAACCCTAAATTTGTAGGTCGAGTTGGGATGAGGAGGAGGAGGACGACGACGACGACGACGTGCGGACGACGAGAGGATTTTTGATTAAGTCCTGTGTAGCTGCAGACTGTGATAGATTTGTTGGATGTCACCATGTTCTGGAGGAAACAGAAGAGATTGAGAACTTTACTTACTGTGAGAACCTTGGATTGAGACCAAAGGTTTCAGGCCAGAAAGATTATCTTCATAAATCAATAGTGTTTCAATGATCGTGTGGCAATGTTCATCTGAACAACCAGATGAATGCTTTTGGTTGAAGAGATTTAAGGTGGCGTCTTTGCAACTGTCTTTTGTTCCTTGTACTTGAAGAGAAAAACATGTTCAGGGATAGCTGAACCTTGAACCACAGATTCAAAGTTCCCTGGGACTGAGTGTGATATGTGCAGGTGTCTCTACTTGGGTCAATCTTCCAAAGTGGTTGCATGGTTTTGGTTTGCAGAAGGTAGCTCTCTTTAGACGGGCATATGAATGAGCATGCTGAATTAGCACTACAACTGCTCCAGAAAATGTCAGTTCTTGAGGAGGTCCTGAATGCAGTACTTGAAAAGCTATAACATATCTGGAGAATTCACAATTTGGGGATTTTTCCATCTCTCGGTCCATCAGCTCATGACATACTGATGCAAGCTGATGTCTCCAATCCTCTCTTCCTGCCATCTGCTACGTGGGTCTCTTGGCTCTTCCTTTTTCGATAAGGCCATTGACTTGTTTTGACTTAGATGATATAGAGAGAGCAAAGTTGGATTACTTTCTGTGTGATTTATACCAGCCACAACAGCAAGAGTTGGAGGAATTGCAAGATAGGAGTACCGGAGAGGCTTGTGTGGTTCATGCACAAGGTGTGATACAGGCGGCAAAGGTCGAACGATAAGCCCAAGAGTTTTTCCAGAAAGGCATAGCTGTGATATCACTGGAAGAAAAACCTAACTGTACCAAGGTTTAATTTCAAAGGAGCCTACTGCTGATTGTAACCTCTAATTTATTGCATTGTAAAGTGGCCTCACGGGGTTAGGTTTCACTCTCTCACCTCTAGGCAAGAAAGAATATAATTGTATGAAGATGTTCTATTGATTGCCTGATTGAGTGGGGCTATCTATGCTCTTAGCTCTTTGCAGGAGGATGGCCAGTATTATACTGGATAGGCTGGACTAGTATGAGTCTCCAATACATGTGACATCAGAATCAAAAGTACCCCACAGATAGCACAGATCTCTCCTCCTTTTTAGGCTGTGTCCAGCTAGCCAGTTTTTCTGGGCACAGTATGCAACATAATTCAATTTCCATCTCTGGAGGTGTGATTGAAGAAGCTGGAGAAGAGGAGCTTCTTCAGTTTGTGGAGGTGGCTGTAAATAGTTTACTTGGGTGCTCCCATGAAGTAACTGAATGCACAATATAAAGACTGGTGATTTTTTTATCACTGCTCATCTGACAGGTCTAGCCATGTCTTGATGGAGACTTTCTTGAACAATATGAAGGGAGTGCTTGCTCATTCTTGGATGAAAAAGATCGAGGAATTATTTTTGTTTGTAGTTGATGAGGAATTGACAAAGATTGTGCTGATGGAAAAGTTGTAACAAGGATTTTCCCAACCAGAAAGAATGCCTGTCGCAGCATCAATGTGCTTGACAAGGTGAATTGGTCCTGTATTGAGTCAAGGTTTTGTCTGACATCAGTCTCTTCTCTGTGAGATTCAGAATCAGAAAATTGTTTCATTTCTATTACTGGCTGTACAGGACTGCATGTACCTTTAACCACACATGTGTAGTTTGATTTTCAGGATAGCAATGAACTGGGATGCAAATACTGATGATGGTGCTGGCAGTAAATCACTGAGTTCTCAGCAGGCTGGACAGCAGGAGTAATGTGTCACAGTTGAGGAAACAAGAACTGCACCAACTGCAGATTTGATATGTGCAATACAGGTTAATTTCAGGGGTGGGAAGCCCATGGATTACCTGAACACACAGAAGCAAGTGACCATGGCTGCAAAAAATGGTGGCAAGAAGGCAGAGATCAGGATGGTCACAAGGCATATGAGAAAAAGCTCAGGCATTCATATAATGTTATTGACAGACCTGCATATGAGCACAAAAAATTTCTGACCATAAAGGATGTGTGAAAGCGGACACACATCTCAATACAGCCTTGGGAGTTGAGACACAGACTAGAGAGCTATTTGGCAACTAATGAATGCTGACAAGTTGCTGTGCCATCAACAGTATCAATATGCTTCCTGTTTTTGCAATCTTTTGAAAGCGTTTGCAGCTGTAGCACATACCACCCAGGAAAGTGTGAATTGTGTAACTTGGTCCCAAAGCATTATAACCCATGGCTCTTCTCAGTGAAGACATTTGGCAGCCTGGATATGAAGAAGAGGACACCACCATTTAAGCACTGTTTGGAATTGAGGCCAGATTTATTCTCATTTGGAAAGAGCAGCAATTGGTTGTTGATAATATCAATACCTTTAGTGATGTGGCATCTCTTGGCACCTGAAGCACCATAGCAGCCCCTGTGACTGACAGTAGTGTTGTTGCCCGTATTGGCTGCAGCTGATCCATCAAGTCCAACTCTTATTACATTGTTGGTAAGCAAGAAAATGCCAAAAACATAAGCATTTCTTTCATCATCAGGGTGGGAGACTGGAGATTGTCCTGTGGGACTGGAATATCAGTAGCATAAAAAAGTGTGATTGCTTTTATAAGCTAAGCGAAGGCAGGGGAAGAAGACACAGAGGTTCATCTGTGTTGCTACATTTCAATCACTATAGTAGTATATCATACATCCACAATGTCTGCTGAGGTGCTGTGAAGCAGCTGCAAAGAAGGTAATGGCTTTGACATGGGTGCTGTTGAGGGTGATGTGACTCTCCAAGCTCTCAATTCTTCATACATTGGCCTCAATGAGGGTCAATTTACTGGATGCACTGGGCCCCATGAGAGGTAGTATCCTCCATGCCTGGCCTTGCCTGAGACATGATCCAGTAGCAGGTGAGAGGATTGCTGCAGGCTTGGCAAAGATGCCAAAACTGAAGCTGATGTTCTTGGTATTTTTCTTGGTAAGATCCACGTACTGCGACCAATGAGACCAAGTCAAGATCCAGAACATGAGGGGAAGAACCAAGTTTTTGTATTTCAGATATGTTGTCTTCTGACTTACCCTGGTAACCTTTCAACAAATTTTGTGGCAAAGGATGTTCAAGTTCAATTTCACAAGAAACCTGCTCCACTTCAATTACAGTTATATCTTGTGGAGAATTTCCTAATTGTGTAGCAGAGAAGCAGTTGAATTTCAGGACTAATGATTGCTGGCAAAAGTCCCAGTATTCCAGCATCTCCGGAGACCTCCCATGTTTGGGTATGCAGACATCTTTGATTTTCTCTTCTGCTTGTCTACCTTTTGTGTCTTCCAAAAATTTATAACCTTTTTCACCTTTATGGTTACCTGATGAATAGGTACTCCTGCATTTGTGTTCTAAATTGGTTGATCTATTGGCCATTATGTAATGCAGGTCCTACCATGAGCTGCCACCCAATATTTGGAAGAAGGTGGAGAATTTGTGCAATAAATCACACTTGGTGATCTTCCAATAATGTTAATCCCAGCTTCTTAATCACAACAATCTTATCTATGTGATCATCAAGACTGGAGCCTAGATGAAGAAGTTGCTGATTTCAGGTTGGGCTTTCCCTCATTGTACCTTTCTGTGGCACATATTATATGTCATGTTGTGATTTCTTCAAATTTATCCATTGTAATCATTGCCAATTAGTAGCTATTAGATATGGTTATATATCAGTTTTGTGCAGGTATTTGATTTTGTTTATAGCCACTGGTATTGTTATATTTCAGAATCAGAGAGCCAACTGTTCCAGTTACTTCAAAAACCTCAAAGAACTGTTGGTTTTGATGAAAAAACCATAAAGAACCAGTGTCTATTAGATTTTTTGAGAACTATGGTTGTGAACGCTAAGAACCACCATGATAACTGCTGGGGCTTCTGTTACTGTTTCTGACAACCACCCAACACTGATATATATGTACTGTAAAGATCATGTGCTCAATGGGCCCATTGGGTTTGCAGTGTGAAAGTTTAATATACTTTTTAAGTTTGTGAATTTTTGGTTTTGAGTAGTGATTCCATTGGGGGTGCAATTTATGGAGAATAAGTGGGTGTCTTGTGAAACCATGTGTCTTATTGTTGTCATACTAATATAAGAAAAGTTCTTACATACTACAAGGTTTAAGTAGAGAAGTAACAAGGCATTTGTGAACTTGCATGCCCTGTGGGCCCCCTGCCCATCCATATCATATGAATTGAATAATGTAAAATTATTTTAAATATTTTGGTCTGTGAATCTTTTGTCAAATTATTTACTATTTTTTTGAATTAAATTGTTGCAAGTCATAATAATGTGGTTTTTTGGAGTAATGTACTGATAATACAATATCAGGTAAGAAACAATGAATTGACAAACTTTTTTAATGATTTGAACTTGAATGCATAACTCAGTGGTGCAGTATGATTATGATTGAAGTTTGCACAACCTCTTATGTTCAAATTTTTGATACCTGCATTGTGTTTTGTTTTGCACAATCATAGACAATCTTGCAAACAAAACTCATAAGACTTAACGTAGCTATGAAAAGACAAGTGCAAAACAAGCTTGTTTTTTCAGTGACAAGTTATTGACATTGAACAAATATAAATGATGATCATGAAGTTTGCAAATTCATTACAGTAGAACCTCTATAAACTAATCCCCCCAAATTTTATAACCTCTCAAATTTTATCACTCCGGCCCGGTCCATCAATGGGACTAGGCAAAAAATTTATATTCTTATAACTTATCACTTTTCCTCTTTCCCGACAATTTTATAATTCGTTTATTTCTCAATCAGTTATGGTGGAAATAGCTAGTGATAGCCCATCCCTACCAATTCATGTGGATCTGACCGGATTAATCAAGTACTATATCGACAAGAAGGCTCCAGAACGTTCCGTGACTTTCCAAGGGGTCTCCGCGACCTTCTGCAGAGTGTAGCTCAGATCTGTACCGTGTATATCTAGTTTAGGGCAAAGTGTGAAGTGCGCTGGAGGGACAATACTTCGGTTACAAGCAAGTTCGAAAAAAAAGTGCTGGACTTCAAATGTTTTTCACTGAACCTGCAGCTTTTGAACCCTGCGCCTCACAGGTCCAAACTCTCCCATAACTTATAACCTCTCAAACTTTATCATTGGCTACCGGTCCCTAGGTGATAAAATTATAGAGGTTCTACTGTACTTGCAAACATGCAAGATGGGCAAGCCAAATGCATTTTTTGTAATATGAAAATTCATATATTCCAAAAATTTATGGTGAATGAACATGAGGATTGGGGGATTTTGAGATAAAATTGTGAATTGTTTCTTTCAAACTTAGGTTTTAGACATTTTGTGAAAACTTGATTGTTATGTTATTAAAAACCAATGAAATTTGTTTAATTTTATCATTGTACAAATTTAGGAACATAATTCAGTAATTTGAATGTATAATATAGTGATTTATGATTTGTTCAATAAGTTTTTTGTTGATTTAGAATGACATTGTTTTATGGAGGGGCATTCGTCCATATATTATTTAGATGTACCATAAATGGTTCTGTTGTCTACAAAAATAAGTTTATAAAGGTTTTTTATAATATTATACTTGTTTATAAAGGTTCATTATGTTATTGATTGTGTTGTTTTTGTTGACATGATTATATTAAAATCCCCAATTATTATAATAGGTCAATTTAAAAGAATATTTTAATAAATTCCCTCTAATGTCATAAGGAAATAAACTGTTTCTTTTTTATCTTTTCGTAAATTCCAAATATTTTAATTGTTTCATTGTCATTCTTTAATTCTACAATAAATTATGTGCCAAATTTTGTGTTTGATAATGATATGATATTATAATATAGTATCATTGTTCCTTATTCATCAAAACAAAATTTTAACTTTATTTGACAAAATGATGTGAATTTCATCATCTTTATTAATATGTTGTATTTTTGTTTCATTAAAGCAATGAATATGAGATACTAATAAATTTGGATTTGCTACAATGTTTTAAAAAATGTGAACATAATGAACAAATATTAAGTAATTGAATTACTATGAATTCTATAAGATATGACTAACACAATCAATTGTTAATTAATATGTTGTTACTATTTTAAAACCATTTTTTCTTCAACAATGGGATTAACTTAAATTTTTAAATAAAATAATGAAAAAACTTAATATAATTTCTCTTTTCAACAAACTATAAACCATGATATGTATGTCAAATCACATTTTGTTACACTTGTTGGATCAAATATTAAATGATCAAAAGTCCAACCCTATGCATGATATATTAGTATATGTCTCACAACTAATTGAATAGGAAATTGAATCCTTACAACAATGTGTGAAAGATTATTACCTATTTATATTTTAATTATTATTTTTTATTATTGTCCATTTTTTATAAAGTTTAGGAAGTTTTACATGTATACTTGAATTTTGTAATATTGTGAAGAATTCAATACTTTAATTCAAAATTTTATCCATATAAATGCATATGTGTAAAATTTTCATAACTCCCATAATTGAATGTTGAAACTCAATCTTGTCAAGTGTTATGTTGGGGTTCAACATTTTTTTTCTAGCACGTTGGTAATGATAAAGGAACATCATTAAACTCATAAAAGATTTGTGCAATAAGAAATTTTCTTATTCTTCAAAATCACCATATCTTACCAGATTTGATTATAACAAACCTTTTGTCATTCAAATCATTGTTACACTCACATTTTTTAGTTTGAAACAAATAAGTTTGGGTTAGTTGGAAATTAATAATAAAATGCATCAACATTTTAATTTTCAAGATTTACACATTAATTAGAAAAATGTTATGCTTTTAATTCAAAAACCATAATGCAAGTTTGTGCAATGCCTACACATGTTACATCATATCATGTATTAACTAAAAGGATAGTTTTGCACTCCTAGGGGTTACCTTGGACTTTTGGGGGAAAATCATCCATTATCAACTAGGAAGATTTGTTTTTAAAAAAACTATAAGGTTTTTTGCATGTTATTTCATTGCAAATAGGTGGGATAATTTAGCAAATCAATTATGTTAACTAAATTTTCACGACTTCTTCATGGGTTTGATTTATTAGTGGGTAACATCTATGATCAAAATAAACCTTTTAATATTGATATTTAATAAAAGGTTTATTAATATCCAAATCGTCACTCGTGTGCACCTAATTGGTATGATAACCAATCACCTTTGATTATGGTTAATAAAGTTGAACTTCCATGGGTAACCTTGTCAACTTTTTTGAATTTTTCATATTTTCATGTATTATGGGATGGAAGACTTGAAATAGTTTAAGATTTCAAGTCCTCGCACATGAAAGAATGAATCTTGATGCTCATGAAAAGGAACAAACCATGAATTTTCATACCAACACCATCGTTAGGTTCAGTTTTTTCAAAAATAATTTTATAAATAGATTTTAGTGGATGTCATGGATTTGATGGGTATATCACATGGATATTCAATTTATGTTTAATAGAATAAATACATTTTGCCGATTATTCCCCACCCCCACGTCCACCCTTTTATTTTTATTATGACACCCACATATGGGACATTTATGTTGATAGTAAAAGGGGGCAGGTGGCATTTTTGATAATTATGAGATCATTTAAAATGCCCCAAAAAATTACGTGTTAAAGAAATAATTGTAATGTTAATGTGGGGGCACAACTAGGACAGTTTGTCACCTTTTCATATTTTACATAATAATTACAAACAATATCCTCGACATTAAAAATTGAAATAATTTGTAACCCCAACCAAAGTGCACATAATTACAAATATTTGGGATCCATATATTGACCTATTAGTCACATGAAGTGAAATGAAAAAAATACAATCAGTACTTCAAAGTTATACTAAATGTTTTGCTTTTAGTTTGAAGGATTTAGGCCAATTGAAAATATAAATGTTCTAGATTGTATTAGATGATGATAATCTAGTTTTTAAACAACTTTACAAGCTTAGTGAGGTGGATAATGTTTTGGTTTAAGCTTGAACATTAGAATTACTAAATGTTTGTTTGGTAGAACTATCTATGGATGAATATGTTTTAACAACAATGATGGCAACCAAGAAATATATTTTTGACAATTAGACTACCTAAACACCACATGTGTGGTGATTATTGTCATGTAAATAAACAAACATGGTTAGACAAATATGCCATACCTTCACCATAAGAGATTTTTTATGACCTTGGACAAGTTGAGGTTTTAGTACTTTTGAGTTATGATTTAATTACCATCAGTTGTCATTGAGGGAAGGTGACAAGGTCAAAATGACATTTCAAGGAATTAATCTTCATGCGAAATATTGCTTATATTAATGATAATTTTTGCCATTTAGTTTGAAAAACACCTTTACAAAAGTTTTAGAAGGTAATGGATTGGGTGTTGTCATGTTTCAACTTTGATACATATTTAAAGTTTAAGGGTTTGCTTTATTTTTCTTCACTTTCATTTTGGTTAAACACATAAAAGACATTGTATCAATGTATCATAGGGATATTTAGGAGGAGGAAGGTTTACCAAAGGTGCATGCTCAGGGGTTGATAATGGGGTTAATCAAATGGACATTGCAAAAGGTTTGTTAGTCAAAAGGAGGGGAGGCAAATGTTAAAGGGTTGGCCAAGAGGCCAATGAATTAAGAGGAGGAAGGTCAATAATGAAAAGTTAAAAGGTCAAGGTTAGTGAGTTAGGGAGAGAAAAGGAAATGTAACACCCACATTTTTTTATAAACAATAATCTTCAATGACAATGGGAAATGCAATGTCTTCATTTTAAAAACCTTCATCTTTAATAACTAAACCATGTAAAACATGTTTTTAAAATATTCATTTGATTTCAAGGTTGGATTTCTATTATCATTATTTTCACTATTTAGATATGTGGTCAAATGTTAATGAAAATTGTTTGATGTAAGGTGGTTATTCCATTAGATTTTTTCAAATGAAAATTGTCAAATTGCTTTTTCTAAAATGAAGTTCAAACTTGAAACAAATCTTTGAAATGCAAAATCAACAAAAAATAATTTAATAACAAATTTAATAATTAAAACAAAAAAACAACTTCAAATGCATGTTGAATTTAAGGGAATCTAATTTTTTTAGAATAAAATATATATATTAATGACAATTTTTTGTGATACAATTGAAAAGCGATGACATTTATCCAAAAAGAAAATTTTATATTTTTTTGTAAATTTTTTGTGGAAAAATTCAAAATTTTGTGATAAAATATCCCAAGTTTTTTTTTGCCACAATGCAAAAGTATGCTATGAAAAAAATCACGCCTTAAATGCCTATAAAATTATATTTGACTTTTTAAATACATAAAAAAGGTTGGGTCATCAAAGTCAATTTCAATATTTATTTCTTCCTTCTTCTATCATTGAAATGCAATCCCCTCCAAACACTCGAAGACTAAGAATGAAGTTTGATGTTTTGTTTGGTGCATAAATGCATTGTGGCACCAACAATCATTGAATCATAGTTATGCTTGAAAAATGACACAAATGTCTTCGTTATATATGGTGCGAAATTTTAAGGAAATTGAATCTATGAAGGAAAAACAATTTTTTTTTTTCAATCAAAAGGTTTGGGACTCTTGAAAATCACCACAAAAATGACGATGAAGGGAAAGAAAAATTAAATGAAATGCTAGACTTTGGGAGCTTTGTCATAGGGAACATCATTAGCTTGCAACATATGTTGGTGCAAAAATCATGGCACCCAACATTTGTTGTCTTGGATTTGTGATGACTTCTAATATCATCATTCCTAATATGCCATCAAAAGAAATATTCCTTCTCTTTCACAAGAATCTACGAAACAAGTTCTTATGGTTTTTCCAAACATAAAATCCTAACTGGCTAAGAGATATGGGAGACCTATTGCGAAACAACAATCAAACCATCCTTGGATTCCTATTTCTAGCCTTTGCCTTTTTGTGGTATGACTTTGGTTGGCTAACCAGACATTTACCAAGCCAAAGGTGCCAAAGAAGTTTTCAAGTTATCCTTGTTGAACTTGAGGGCTACCACGTTTTCTTCAATTGTGTTGAACTCAATGTGTTTTGAAGCTTAGAACCAAGGTTGATTATATTAGTTGACTCAACACAATATCATGGACATATTGTTTAAGATCCTTGTCCATAATGTCATACCAAAATTGAATCGCCTAGGCTTTTGTGGGCCCCTAAGTCACATTGATTAATTGACACATCTAGGCACATGCCTCCCATAAATTTTCATGGGTTTTATATTAAAATATTTACAAAGTGTAAAAAAATTCAGTCTTGACTTCCTAATAATTGTTGGTAATTCTTTTTTTTTTAAATGTGAAAAGGTTGAAAGTGGGAAAAACATGTTGCCCATTCATGGAAGGGATGGTAGTAGTGGCAATTAGCATGGAAAGAGCTATGGTTTTAGTTGAAGAATGGTTACTCCATGTAACTCCACCAATAAATGAAGAAGTTCATGCATGTGTAATAAAATGGTAGTTGGGTGAACAATACTAGTGTTAATTTTTAGTTTTAGCTTCATGAACTTGACAAAACTCATGGTAATCATCTAAGGTGGCCCCTCCAAATGCTGAAATTAAATAAACTTTATAAGTCAGGAAAGGAATAAACAATTAAAGATTTTGTAGATGTTACATATCACACCATGTGTCAAATTTTCAAATAATATCATTTAATTCAATGGTGTTAACCACCTTTGAATATTGATAAGGTTTTTTTGAGGTGCCATACACATCCTCCATGTCCCACAACAATGGTGCAAAAACCTAGTGTGAAAATAAGTTTGCTTCTAAATTTGAAAAATCATTTTCAAATGATGTTGTAGGTGGTGTTGATGGTGTAAACCACGTCCCCAACCTAGTAAATCCATTGATGAACTTGTTCCTTGTATCCGAACATTATTCATCTTTGTGATGAACCTTAACTTTAACTTGGGTGTCCAAACCTTAACCATGGGTATCCACAACTTAAAACTAACAAAACCAAGGGTTATTGCACTTGTGGGTAGTTGTTAAATCTAATGAAATATTGAACATGTTACAACTTAACCCATAAATTAGAATGTCCAAATCATAAGCCAAGGGATGTTCCACATGTATTATTAAAGCACATGTATCCTCCAACATGTTCCATAGGGTCAAATGTACTCGGGGTCACACAACTACGGTCTATCAATCATCAATTTGGTTTCACCACCACAAGGGCCTATTGTTCATCACCTCGATCTCACCCCAACAACACCACACAAATTACAACCTACCTTCTATTAAATCTTAATCTTTATGTTTGGGCCATTCGAATGTCAAACAAGACCTACTTAATAATCAAGATTGGGTGGTAGCCTTGTTCCATGCATGGCCATTAACCACAACCCATTTGCTCATTATGGCAATCAACACATGTGGGAAGGCACATAGCCTTTCATCCAATCAACTTTCAAAATTCATGGTTTTTTATTGAACAATATGCACATGTTTTCAAAAGTTCATCACATGAACATGTGTTTGCCCTATGATGGTGGCCAAAGGCACACAACCTGAAAACCCCTCCTTACCCCTTGAAAAGAATTGACAACCCAACCAACATAAAAACAAGAAAACATGCACAATCCAACAACATGAAATGGGGTAATTATTCATGCAACACAACCCCCACTTGTTGTAATTCCTATTTTAAAATTCTAAAAAAAACAAATATGTTGTGAATTTGTCAATGGTGTGGCTTTCCACCACTTTTGGATAGGGATGCTAGTGATTATTAGCACAAATGTGAACTTGGAAATGTGTTGTGCCCCCATTCCATGAATGTGTGCAAATCATGCCAAACCTTGGAAAAGCTTCCCAAATGGGTTGAAATTTCCCATAAAGTTGGTGTTATTATCTAGAAGCACAATGGTGGTGTCAAATTTTGCCCTTGTATATGAAATATACGAAAATTTGAAAATTGATGCCAATTAATTTTTAAAAAAAAGAAATTAACCTTTGAATTTTTCCAACTTTTGTCTCTAAAAAGTATATTCAAATATGCAATATGTGTAGCCTTCATTGAGACAAACCCAACAATGTAAAATTCATTTCAATCAAACATTGTATGAAAAAATATATGGATGTCCAAAATTCATGGGTCCATGATAAAAAAATTCATCCAAATTATGGATGAAAATTTCCCATTTGGATGGAAAAAAGGAAAATAGAAAATGAAAATGAAAATGAAATGGATGAAAAATGTTGGATGTTGGATGATGTTACATCCAAATTATGGATCAAACCACCTTCAAATGGATGAATTTAAAAATAAATGAAATAAATAAATAAAACCACATGGCAAGTTTGGATTAGTGTTGAACCTATCCACTAGGTTCAGGAAACTTGAAAAAAATGAAAATAGAAAAGGAGGTTTGGATTTTAACACCCCTTATCCCAAGCCTCCCTCGAAGCTCGTGAAGTTTTGAAACCCACTGAACTTGTGAAACTTCTAGCGAGACTATTTTTGAGTGTTTGGTTGCCATGCAACCTCTTTGTGCATTAGGTGTGTTAAGCTAACACTTCCTCTTTCTGTTACATTTCCTTTTCAACGATGTGAGCTCATTGCACTATCACTTGTTTTTGCTTATTGTCACTGGCTTGTTGTTGCATTCCCTTCTGATGTCATTGGTGTTTACTTATTGTCATTGGCTTGCTATCATTGCACTACCTTCCAACATTGGGTAAATTTGTTGTTTATTACATCGTTCCTTTTGTTATCCTTCGTGGTGAATTATTTGTTCGTCTAGTTGTTTTCAATTAGGACCCATGCATGAGGTCATGGAGTTCTTGTCTTCTTATGTTCTTATTGGTTGTGGAGTTTTTCAGTTTGGTAGTTCAACACTAGTAGATTCTTTCTAATCATGTTGGCATTGGTTTCAAAGTTGGCATTTCTTTGCGATTTAGGTTTTTTTGGTGTTTGTTGACATTTTTGTTGTTCTTTTGGCACTATGTTGTCTTCGATCATATTAACATTTGTTTCAATGTCAACGCTTCTTTGTGATCCTTGTTTTTTCTTTGCTCACAACATTCATGCAGTTCTTTTGGCACCAATTTGTTTCTAATTATGTTGGTGTTGGTTTGATCATTGACATTTCGACTTTATATTTTGGCATTATGTTTTTACACTATGCATTATGCCTTTTGTTTTTTGTTTTTTCATTTTGTTTTGTTTCATTTTATTCATTTTGTGTTTTTTGTTGTGTTTTATAGATCCAAGAATTGACCCCTCACATGGAGTTGCTCACACCTTTACTTCCATATTTATTTGCATTATGGCTTTTTTTGTTCGTTTCATTACATCTTTGTTTTTTGCTTTTTCTTTTAAAATTAGTTATATGTTTTTTAAATTTGTTCTTTGTTTATTTTGATCATGTTTTCTTGGTGCGATTGCAAATGTTCTACATCTTACATGTTTTTTCTACATCTTAGCCTTCTTCTCATTTTTCTTGTGAATTATCTTTTCCAATCTTTTAGTTTTTTATTTGTTGTAGTGTCTACTAGAACAATATTAACAACTAATGATGTTGATGATTTATTTTAATGCATTAATGTATATATTTGTAATGTGTTATTGATTATGAATCTTTACTTCACAAATCTTTTGATAAGTCGTCTCAATCACATTTGAAACAAATTTTAAATTGGTTGGGCGTTTGGCCCTTACAAAATATAATATTGCCTCCCCAATAATATCGTATTGTTGGTCAACATCGACAAGTTTGAACCAAACCCCATTCTAGTGAACATTAACAAGTTAAAAACTTATTGATGTTTAGATTGAGCTCCTAGAGGAATAGAAACCACAAGAGAAGGAGGAGGAGGGTGAAAGAAAAAATATACATGAAGACTTTTAGGATGGTTTTACCCAAAATGAGTTTACATAAAAAAACTAGAATTAACTAAAAACCAAATTTTGGTAATGATAAACCATAATATCATATCCCTATTGAATTGTGTTTGACTTTTGGTCAATCAAATTTCGATAGTGACCAACTGAAAAAAAGGATGTCTATGAAATTGGAATAGTAACTTTCTAGCAAAAAAGTTGGAAATTTTGGTCCGGTTAGTTTAAAAACAAATTTTGGCTCAAAATCAATCAACAATAATTCTGGTCGGAATCCCCAGGAAAAGATTCCATTGCAAATTCATTTGAGTTAAGTTCTGTGGAAAATTTAAAACATTTTAGCTTGGAATCAATATATGGAAAAATTATGGTATGGAATCCACAAAGGAAGATTCCACCATATAATCACTCGTAATAAATTTTGTAGAAGATGTCAAGATAATTGTGATAGGGTGTTATTTCATCCAACCCATCAAATTGATGCTAGAAGGAGAAAAAAAGTTCATCCATACCCATGAAATATTTTTTTCAACTAACTCTAAGTTTAGGGACTTAAACTTGAATATAAAAAGAAGCATTGTTCATTCAATTTTCCTTCTTTCTTTTTAGTATTGTAGGGTTGTTGAAATTTGCACTGATTTTTTTGTGAAAATGAGAAGGAACATCAACAAGCAAATGGTAGAGAGAATGAAGAGGAAGGAGAGCTTATATTTTGGAACCAAGAGGAAGTCATCTTACACCATAAATAGACCAAGAGGAGAAGAAGAGAAAGAAGATGGTTGTAATTCTTTCTGGTAAAGGATAAATAATTTTTTTAGAGATGGAAAAGTTCCAATGGTGGATTGTTGGAAAAGACGTGGAGTGGGCCAAACATGTTGGCATTTTTAGTTTGTTTAACATTTAGTTGTGTCCAATTTGACCATTGGTGAAAAAGTTCTTGCATGCCATTATTCATTTCAACCTGGACATCATTGAATTGGTATCCAATGAATTCCAATTTTCATCATAAAAAAGATAGTGGCAGAGATGTTTTACCTATTATAATTAGGTATCACCAAGATACCAGCCAAGCCGACCAAGGATAAGGAAAAGGAAAAAAAAGGAGAGGGAGGTGGCAATCTATTAAAAATTGTTCCACTAAACGCCTTGGTGGATCGGGAGGGGTGGAAGGTTTCCCTTTCGAAGGGGATGTATGTAGCTAGGCTATTAACTTTAATTCAGGTAATCGAACTAAAAGGCAATTGGCTTACCTATGTAGCCAAAAAGTTGATGAGCTTGGTGGTTTTGGCTAAGTAGGGAATTCAAGTGAATTGGGCTACTATTGTGTTCAACAACCTATACAACGAACTATGGGATTTATTTGCATTAACAAAACCTAGGGCAAGTAAAATCAACACCGAATTCAGTGATGCTCAAATAATGGATATCTTACTCCAAAATTGGTTTTTGGTAGGCCTGACATTCATAGTATTGGATTTGGAGGAGGATGATGAAGGTGCTACCACATTTCCATTGGAAATTCGAACTCTTGGAGGAACCAAAGTACCGGGAATGCTTTATTGGTGTGCACCCATCGATCTAGATGAGGACATGGAAAATGTTGAAGAACTTGGTGGGACGAATACCCAACCAAAAACATCATTGCGATCGAAATAAAAAATGCCACATGGTCTCCTATTGGCTTTGCAATCATGGAACTTGGGGTGGCTTTGTCCCAAGAATTCGATATCATTGTTGGGAAAGGGCATTTTGGCAAATTGATCATCAGAAGAGTCAAGTTTGAAAAAAAAAGGTAAAACATGGAGTCCAAATATAGTTTGGCGAACATAGATTTCTGATGCAAGGTTTCCATCAAAATTGAATCCCATGCTAGAAGGTATCGAAAGCCCTACAACTTTTTTTAGTTAATTGCATTATTGGTTAGAGGGAAAGAAAATTCCGGTAGGGGAGACACTGGAATTTGATACTCCACTGGATATTTTTTCGGTGGGACTTAGCCATAAGGTGAAAGCACATTAAAGTGTAACACTTTTAGGCACATGTGGAAGTCCATAATTGTTTAAATTAACACTATGAAAGTAATGTGAAAGCATGATACCTTGAATTACACAAGTCATTTTACAAGTTATCATTATAATTTTATTATATATTTTTTCAACCTTAGTTTACTTTATGGAGAATTTAAATTTGAAAGATGAGTTTCTAAACTATTTTTTTGTTAAATAAAAGACTTAATAATAAAAAACCATAATTCAAGGTACATAAAAAATTTTGATCATCAAAATCCTTTTAAAAAGTCCTCCTTGGTATCAATGTTATCACATCATATTACCATTAAGTCTTTTACTCATTATATGAAGGTGCATGGAGTCCATATTCATTGATTATGGATTGTTATAGGTATTTGGGTATTCCTTTGAAAGTTCATTATGTTATGGCTATTCAAAAACTACGCATGAAATTCATACAATCTAATTATAATATATATAACATTATAGTGTTGAGTCCTTTTTCATTTTAATCAATTATATTTTATCACATGGCCAATTATAAATTTCAAAATCTTGTAAAAACTGATTGGAAACAACATTTTATGGATACTGTAATGTGCTTTCACCCCACATAGTTCAAGAGCGATAGTTGAAGATTACCGCCCCCCTAATACTTCATTTTTGGTATGGGGTGGGTTTTTTCCTCCACCAACCAGAATCGAAACAATAATGGCCCGTTCAATTTTTTCTTCACTAAAATCTTTAGAGGACCACTTGCTTTATTTTAAGGATTTTGCCCAAATAGTGTGCAATGTTTTAAAGGCTTTTTGATTGGCCACAACCGAAAACGAAGCAATAGAAGAGGTACTACATAAGAGCTTTTAGGAAATGGCCAATTTGAAAGTCCAACTGCAGTAGCTACAAATTACTAAATGGCAAGATGCCCTTCCCATTCAACGTTTACAATCAAAGTTATAGACCTTGGAAGGTGCACATAAGAAGGTGTTGGAGTTGGAAACCAAAAATTCCAACTACCAGAATGAAGTATCAGAATTGCACAACCGGCTTGCCAAAATCAATAAGACTTTGGGCTTGATCAACTCAAAATGGGCTGCTTTGTAGAAGACCCTTGAGTAAGAGCAGGCGAATTGGAAGACCATGAAATTGTCCTTGAGCATGACCAACAAGCGACTACGAACCCCCAAGGTGAAGGTGGAAAGGCTAGAAAATCACAATGAGATGTTTACTAAAAAACCATAAAAACATAGGTGGAGATGTAATAGGCAATCGAAAAAATCCAATTGATGTAGTAGGACTTGGAGGAAATGAGGTAGAACTTAGGCATGGTTCCAAAGGGCTTGGAGGCTTCAGAGAAGGAGATGAGGATGTCGAGACAAAGGTTTGAACTCATTGATCTTTACCACAATTAGATGGAGGAGTTCAACAACCTCAAAATGGAGTATGCTTTCATGAAGGCATAATTCTTAATTTATCAACAAAAGAATAAGAGGAACTAAACATAATAGTGGGAATTGCACAAGGAGCAAGTTGGTGAGATCATCTAGGAAGCGTTTAAGTCTCTAAAAAGATGAGGAATTGTACCAACTACGATTGGAGATTTATTGGAAGGTAATGCTTCACTTGGTAATGCCTCCTTTTAATTCCGACAAAGTGTAGGCACAATCTGAATTTGCATCCAAATTCGACATGCATAGAAGTAAGGAAAAGAGGGAAGGTGGGCAAATGGAGGTGGATTCATTTTTTGCATTGAAATCACACCTTACTGAGTTGGAGGTGACTTCCAATACTAGAAACATTTTTGGTACTATAGACCTTTCTAGTGATGTATAGGGATCCATATTTGTTCAAGACCATGTTTTTGTAGGAGTTACCACACTTTTCGATGTTGTAATTGCCTTGACAATTTTTGGTGTAACAATCAAAGATGACAATAAGGTTCATATAGTTGGAACTGGTCTAAATGTCAAAGCTTCAATTTCAATACAACCAAAACTAGCTACCATCCTTGTTGATATTGCACCAAGTACTTCCACCGTACCAGAAGATGTAGGAATCGATGTTATGATACAAATTGTAGATGTGAAAAAGGTTAATGTTATGGAAAAATAACATACACAATTATAGATAATAATTACAAGGATGTAATCCCAATTAGAAAGGGGGATGATGTCGAAGGTAGAATTTTATTGAAATCAAAAAAATTATTGGCTTTTTATTACTAAAATAAAAGTTTCCATACCAAAATTAATTATTGAATTTTCCTTCTTGAAAACCATGTTATTGATTTTTATGTATTGAAACCATATTTATTACTAATTTAGATTGAGTTAATTTAAGACCAATTTTTTTGGGATAGGGCTAATTGCTTGTTCCACTATTTTTTTCTTGAAGGTATTTAAGGCTTTGTACCTTTGAGGACTATACAAGGGAATTTTTTTTGGAAGTAAATTAGTTTTAATTCGCCATTTTTTTGGTACATAAATTTTTTATGAATTAAATTTCTTTTTATGTTGTAAGTATTTTATATTTTGTATGCCAAGTCTTTTTCCTTGTATTTTGCTTTAGGTTTGTTTCTATATACAATTTATGAGGTTATCCTACTAAGTTTTGATAGACTTTTGTGTTTAAGCTTTTTGCTTATCTAGTGAGAGTAATAAGGTTTTATTCTCCCAAAAACCAAACAACAAAAAATAGATTCTCAAGAACATAAGATAAACCCTAACCTTTATTATGATAAATTTGAGGATTTAGAGGGAGAAGAGGAGGATGATTTTTCAATTGAAAACATGCCAAAACCACAAGGCCAATAACAGGTTCAAAAAATGATTCAAATGCAATATCAATGTTTAAAGAGTGGGAGGAATATTATTTGGTTTTGGAGAAAGAGATGCCAACTTCTGAAATTCTAATATTTTCACTTCAAAAGGCGAAAAAAATGGCTTAGAACGAACTAGGAAAGATTGAAGGCCAAATTGAAGATTGTATGTAATTAGTGACAACAACGAAAGAAAAACTACAAGGGTTGTGATGCAAACTTGAGGTGCATAGCCTAACTATATGTGACTTGCAGTTTCAAACAACCTTGTAGAAGGTGCAATAGGGTCCACACTTGTTGAGATGGAGTTTGTTTAACGAAGTGTTGACGCTCAATTAGGGATGGTCAAAGCTTTCAAAGATTTGTTGTAGACTAGCAAGGTTGAACACTTTAGACTATTGGCGAATAATTCATCAGCATGAAAAGCATGGTGCATTGCATTAGATAGGTTGGACTTGTTGAAACATCAAAGGATCGCACTTCTCAATCAAGTGGAGTCTATGAAGAGTGGCTATCAATGCCCATTTTTAAACCTTTCACCATTGCCTTTCGGGAATTTGCATAGTGATGTTTGTGCAAAATTTTCTAGCATTTTCTCTATCTCACCTTGCCCATTTTGCCAACGAAGGTTTGAGCTTGCTTGGGATTGCATTTAGTTGCTTCATGTAGACATGCTTACCACTCATGGTGTGCTATTACTCATTTCTCCAATTCCTTGAAATGTTTGCTTAAGGGTTGCAAGGAAGAGATGCATTTTGATTGGTGGGAATTGTTAGGCATCAAGAAGCCATGTGATGATGGATGTGAAGAACATTGGCGATTGATTGGATTAGAGCAAGAGCTCCAACCTTGGACAACTTGGATGGTTAGTTTGCATTTAACCATCTTGAATTCAATATGAATCTTTTTTGTTTCTATAATCTTGCATTGTTTAAGTGTCTCAATTTTTGTTGAGTTGATTTTACTTTAGACATCTGTTCATACATTCTCAGTTACGCTTGTATATTCTAACTATTGTAACTAGTTGCATAAAACCTTGGTCAATATGCACATTGTTTTATTAGTGATCTAAGATTCTTTTCATTACAATTTGATACAAATTAATTATTCTTTTGCTAGATTGTAGTATAAGTCCAAGTGAAGCATGTATAGTTCAAATTGTTATTTCCTCATGTTACTGTTAGTCTTCTTCAAATTTCTAGTTTGCCACAAAGTCCACATGTATCCACTATATGTGTCTATATTAGCATCAAAGTCCTCTTGATATGTATTGTGAGCACCCTACGAGTCTAATTTGTTTAGAAAGTACCTATCAACTTAATCATGTCCATGGATTTCCATATTGAAGTCCCTAAGATCTCACATTTGTTCATGGTAGTCATTATGGATTTGTTCAAAATCCATAAATTGTAAGATAGAAGTCCTTTAAGTCCAATTAGCTTTATGACAATCATTATTGCCTTCTCCAAAGTCCATACATTTCCATGTTAAGTCAATAAGAGTTTAGTACATTCATGTTAGTCACTATTCTTCTTGTTCAAAGTCCATACATTTCCATGCTAAGTCAATAAGAGTTTAGTACATTCCTCTTTGTCATTATTCTTCTTGTTCAAAGTCCATACGTTTCCATACAATCCTAGGAGTTCATATATTTTTTGTAATAGTCACTATTTTCCTTGTTAAAGTTCATAAACTTCCATAAAACTCCTAGGAGTTCATATTCTTTATGACATTCACTATTCTCCTTGTCCCAAGTCCATAAATTGCCACTATAAATCCTAAGAGCTCACATTCTTGATGATAGTCAACAGATACTTTTGTTCCAAGTCCATGCACCTCCATATTGACCTCCCTAGTAGTCCACAATGTCTTTTATAGTCCTTGTTTAGTCACTGGTTTCCTTGTTACAATTATGGATGCATTTCCAATTTGACCTTTTTCTAATTCATTAGTTTTACAATAATCACTAGTTTGGTATATGTTGCAAGTTCATGAATTAAATACTCGTTTTCTAAATGCTGGATTGTGTGGAGGTATGGTAGTAAATCCAATCCAGACTTCCTTGTCCTTTTCAATTCTTGGTGATAAGCGCCAATTGCCTACAAAATCCAACACTGTTAGTCCATCTGTTGGAAGCATTAGGCTAGCACCAACATCCACACCAGTAGCACAGGTGGCCAAAGTGGTAGCATCCCCTAATTGCCATCAATGAGGACATCATGTCAATGTGTATGACATAGTTGATTGCTCACAACAACCAAACCAAGCCTCTCCAGACCAGAAACGCAAATGAGGTCTTTCTGGTGTGAAAAAATTAATCTAAGCACTGCTAGCCTTGTCAGAGAAGATCAACCAAATGAGGATGGAGCCTTCTCAAATGAAGATGCCCAGGAATGTACAGGCACTTCTAGCAAGGGACCTTCTGACAAGTCCCACCCAAATGATCAAGTTGTGGAAAGCCCATTGAAGAAAACACAAAAAAAAAATCAGAAAGTCAAAATTCCAATTGCTGAACGAGTTTTTGCATCCACTAAGACAAGGGTTGCCAACAAGTCATAGTCTGCCAAGCAAGGTCAAGGGAAAGCAAAGTGAGGCCCCAAAGGTACATGTAAGATTCTAACCCAGAGCTAACTTTCTTGAGTCTTGATCTTTTAAATGCACGTTGCAATTCCTTGAAAGATTATGTCTGAACTTGTCATGCACTAACCTATAAATGTGCTAACCACATCTGCGATTCTATTCAATGTATGCTTTTACACCCTATTGATCCAATTTACACTTCCATGTAATAAACAAATATGGAGATCATGGTACTAGATTTCAATGTCATGGCAATGAAAAGGTTATTGGAGCTCAGTACAATAGTTTAAAGATGTGCATGTATGAGATGGGAGGGGGATGCGCATTATAAATACTAGTTTTTTTGGTAACCTTTTATAATTTGGTTGACATGTGTCTGCCAGTTTATAAATTTTCTCTGTTTTTGTGCGGTGGAACTCTCAAGGTGTTTTACATGAACAAAACCATTTTTAGCTACTGTCTGCAAACAACCCAAAATCAAGGGTTGTGTCATTTTTGGGAAACAAGATTTGGGTCTCACATTTCCATGTATGTTGCTGTTTCATGTGAGTATTTTGACAGCCATTACAACATTTATGTGATTGTGTATTGATCCTCAACATGGAATAGCTGGAATGTTCATAGATTTGGATTGATCATGTATGGACTGAAATTGTTGGTTACATATTCTTGGTAAATTAACTTATCTAAGATTGACAATTAGTGGTCCTTGTGCTGAATTTTTGATGTGTATGGCATGTGTGGCACTATGATTATGATTTGGGTGATCTAATCAGGAATATTTGGAGAAAAACCAAGATGCAGCATGGCCATGGGAATTTCTAGGTTTTATGTTGTCAACTTGATCAAACACTTTGAGTGACATTCTGGCTAAGGCTAGGTTAGAATTGTATGAACATTCTTATTCTGTTACATTGAAATGTAGTTGTGCAGTTTTGTTTGCCATCACAAAATATTATTCAATGCATAGATAACTGATGTGTAAGCTAGCAGATGCTAGATTTGTAACTTTGAAATTTTGTACTTACATGTCAGGTATGTCGTGAAAAAATTCCTCTAATATGTTTCATTCTTAGGGAGTGTGCAGGTTTGTGTTGGCATCAATTTGTCATCAATCCACTGGAATTGGGAATGGTTCGAACAGATAGATCATGGAGCTATCTAGATGAAGCATGAAACTATATGAATTACAGAGAGGATGAGAGTTGGAAATTTCCAAGAATCTATGAAATGAACCCTACAACTGTACAAGCATATATATTGTATTCTGCATTTGAAGTGTGGTTGTGTAACTTTTCCTTTACCATCACTAATGTATGTGCAACATCTTATAACTAATGTTTTAGGAACTTGTAGATGATAGGAGTGTGCAAGTTTGTGTCGACATCAGTGGTAGGAGTCCGATTTGGAGATTGATTTCAACATATGGTCTTCTAGAATGGAAAATTGACGAATCAACTTGAAAAGAAAAGAAAAAAAACAGTTTGAAAGAAGGCCTTGTTCCTATCACAAGGACCCCCATTGTTTTGTTTCATTTGTTTGATTTTCTCTCCTCTTTTTCGCTCTCCCTCTCTCTCTTCAACAACCACAAGATCTTACAAGCTGCACAAGATCGATCCCCATCAATGGGTCCGTGGCTTGTCACTGGCATCTTACAAACTTGGAAGGTCCAGTCGTCCAGCAAAGTTGCTTAAATCACGTCTGTTCTTCACGTACGAGAAGAGTCTATCTGTAAATGTCCGAGGTCTAAGGCCTTGAGTTGAGGCATTACCAGAAGTGGGTCTTTGCACTCAGCTACCATCTCACACGGCACCCTTCTTCTGGTAATGCCCAGGGGTCTTACCCTAAACGTATATACGACGTATATACAGAGGAAAGTAGGTATCCATTATATACGTATTTGAGGAGGTGCAGCGCGTCCCGTGTGAATCGGGCCGCGCTGTTCTCTGTAGCTCTGAGGCTTCCCGTTGAAGCTTTCTCTTGCGCACACGAACAAACTCGAGCGCAGACGTCTTCATGCCACCATCTCTTCGTCTCATCACATTCGCAATTCAACTGACTAGACTGCCGGCTTAGTTTCTTGTCCCCGGGTGCTCTTGCACGTCTCCATTTGAAGCTCTTTTCGTATTCTCCTCCTTCGTGAGGTTTCGGAAGTTTGTAGAAGAGGTTAGAAGTATTAGGGTTAGGCCAATCCTTGGTTATCGAGCATCCAACGCATGGCGATGCGGAAGGTGGATTCTGTGTTCCCCAAGCGCAAGAATGCGAATGTTGGCGCTACGGTTGGCAAGGGTCACTCTCGAGTAACAAAGAAGAGCAAGGATGCGTTAACCGAGACTCATGAAGGCGTCAGTAGTAAGGCGACAGCGTCCTTGGGAGCGGCTGCTTCGCAGCCTGCTGCTCTCATCGCATCTGGCAATGAGGATGTATACG
>Ga0209208_10000390_pt1 | contig 55602 bp, 38 predicted proteins | sample S1TSphfallax_3_FD_187694 | JGI IMG/M metagenome (GOLD analysis project Ga0209208, IMG submission 187694) | Host-associated microbial communities from peat moss isolated from Minnesota, USA - S1T2_Fd - Sphagnum fallax MG (SPAdes) (version 2) | ecosystem: Host-associated > Plants > Peat moss >... | reverse complement strand
GCCTCTGGTTTCTTCCCAAAATCCTAGCTGTTATGAGCACAAGAAGGACAAACACAGAGAGACAGAGAGAGCTGGGTGACGAATTCTTTACTTACGCGGCCCTGAAGCATACGACGATGGACGAGCGCAACACGGTGCACACCGGGGCCTTCTACCATTGCTTCACAGAACGATAGAAGAAGAATCACACTTCCCGACAGAGAAAGAGAGAAGAAGCTATTCTCAGAAATGGATTCTTCTCTACAGAACCCAGTTGCGCAATGCTGCTAAAACCAGATGATGCTTTGCAAGCAAAGTGCTTTTGCTGTCTCTAGCAGCAGCGATTACCATCTCTCTCTCTATCGATCACCCACTTCCTGATTAGGGTTAGAGGATCCAAAACCTGATCATCACCTTCTTCACGTTTTCTTCTATTTCTTCTTCTGCTTCTGCAACCATGCCTTTCATGAACTAGATCAGTCGTCGAAGAGTTCTGCACAACGACAAATGTTTCGGCAATCGGGAAGAAAATCATCATCATCATCGCAACCAACCACAGCGCGAGGTGAGATGTACTGAGACAGCGCGATAGAAAAACGATGGGTTTAGGGTTGATGACAACAAGGGCGAGCGAGGGTGGTTTTTGTCTCGTCTTTCAGAAGCCGTAGTAGATTGCAGCGATGATGGTGCACACTCCTCTGATGACAGATTTGGAAGGCTCTTTGATCAAGGATTCTTTTGTTAGCAGAGGCTGGGCGTTTGTTTTTTTCTCGCCGCGGAAGTGTTTTCCGATCTGAGTGAACGACTGTAAAGCAGCAATCTTTGGTTGTCCCTCCTTTGCTTCTGATCAAAATCCCAGCTTTCAGCTTCCAGACATACTCCTCGAAGGTTTTGCAAAGCTCCACAGAGAGACAGAGAGACAGAAGAAGAAGAAAACACAGGCATGGGTGATTCTAGAATAGCTGAGGAGCTCGTTCAGTTGCTACGAGGGGTGAGTGCATCCCTCACTCTCAAGCTGTCGCACTTCATCTCTCTCCTTTCCCGATACAACAACAACAACGCCAGCTCTTCTGTGGGTGCCGCCGCCGCCGCTGCAGCAACTGCCGCGGGAGTAACCCTAGCGCTGCTGTTTTGCACCTGGAGATACTGGAGAATGCCAAGAAGAATCAGCAGTAGTAGCAGCAGAAGAAGAAGCAACACAAGCAGCAGAGGACCCAGCAACCAGAGTAACAAAAGAGAAGAAGAAGAAGAAGGATCACCATCATCATCATCATCATTGTCTTCGTTGGAGATGGAAGGCTCGTCTACGGCAGTCGCAAGAGCGATGACACAGGCAGCCAAAAGAGGAAGCAACAGCACTAGTGCTGAGGGAGGAGGAGGAGACTGCAATGTGCCAAAGAAGCTGCCATCGTTGATGAAATCTGTGAGACAGCAGTTGAAGGGAGGGAGGAAGATGACATGCCAGCTTCTAGGAGTGATCTTGCAAGAATCCACAGCAGAGGAGCTTCAGAAACATGCAGTGGTGAGGCCGCAAGTGGTACAAGTGTTGCTGGAGATTGCTGGAGCTTGTGATCTCTATCTCATGGCTAGGGTTATGGATGATGCAAGTGAGGAATTGGTGCTGGCAGCATTGGATTGTGTTGGGTTTTTCACTGTGCCAGGAACCGACCGCAACAAGGTTTTGTTCTGCAGCACAGAAGCTGGAAGATCATCATTTGTGCGACAGCTTGAACCTGACTGGCATGTGGACATTCTTCGGGACACGATTGCAGGTCTGGCTCCTTTTGTCCCTCATCAACTTCATATTGCGTCTACTTCTTCTTCAGGAGCTGCTTCTGCCATTGCATCAAATGTATTCCTTGCCAACTCTCTGGAGCTTTTCTTTGGGTTTCCTGGTGCACACACATACAATCCAAGCTAGCACTGCTTCTTTGCACTCTTCACAACACAATTACAGGTCTTGCTCCATCTATTCCACATCAACTTCACATGACATCATCTTCAGGAGCTTCTGCCATTGCCACCTTCTTCAGGAGCATCTTCTGCTATTGCATCAAATGTAGGTATTCCTTAAAGATTCTCTTGAGCTTTTCTTAGGGTTTCCTGGCACTCACAAACACAGTGAAATCTAGAAATTGTTCAATTAGGGTTTTATATGCCAGAGTTTTTTTCTTGTTACAAACCAAATGGATTTTTGCAGAACACAAATGGGGGGATCTTATTACATAGTAAAATGCTCAGCATCACATGTGCCTCAGAGTTTTGCCAATTTCATCAGCAAAGTTTGTGTTCACTTTGTACTTATATGGTTTCCCTCAACCATTATCCTCTCTCTATATGCACCTTTTTGTGCGCCTATCTGTGTACCTCTTTGTGTGTTCAGCTTAGATGCTTGCTTGTACAAGTGCAAGCTTATGTGAAATGAAGCTTACTGTTACAAACTTGTTGTTGCAGCTTGAATTTGGGATACTATTGCAGTTGTTTTTGGCATATGATTTCTCTTGATTGCGGGCTTACACTATGGTTTGAGAGTCTTTTCCATTGCAACCAGGTTTTTGTGACAGAAAAACTGGTTTTTGTCATAAAATTTGCCTGGAATTTTAGAGCAGATTGTTCAACTTGGAATGTGGGCAGGTTTTTGTTGCCATCATTTGCTTGGAATTTTTGAGCAGATCATTAAACTCAGGATGCAGGTATTGTTGTAATTGTTTGCGTGAAATTTCTGAGCAGATTGCTAAACTCAAGATTTTTGCATGCATTTTTTTGTGATTCTTTGCCTGGAATTTTGGAGCAGATTGCTAAACTCAGGATGCGGAAATCTATTGTAATTGTTTATCTGGAATTTTTTAGTAGATTAATAAACTCAAGATGCAGATTTTTATTGTAATTGTTTGTGTGAAATTTCTCAGCAGGCTGTCAAACTCATGATGTGAGTTTTTGTGGCAATTGTTTGCTGGAATTTCTGAAGAGATTGTTAAACTCAGGATGTGGGGTTCTTGTTGCAATCATCTGCCTGGAGTTTTTGAAGAGATAATTAAACTCAGGATGGGGGTATGTGAAATTTCTGAGCAGATTGTTAAACTCAGGATGTAGGCTTTTGTTGTAACCCTCTGCCTGAAATTTTTTGGCTGATTAGTAAACTCAGGATTCAGGTTTTGTTGGAATTGTTTGCTTGCAATTTTCTGGGCAGATTGTCAAATTCAGGATGCAAGTTTTTGTTGTAATTGTGTGCTTGGATATCTTGAGCAGATTGTTAAACTCAGGGTGCAGATTTTGTTTTTAGTTTCATTAAATTTTGGGTCTGCCCAGAAGGAGTTTGAGGGCATCAATTTTGGGTCTATCCATAGGGAGTTTGGAGGCATCAAAAATTTTGTTTGTCCATAGAGAGTTCGACACATATTTTGTGTTTGTACATAGCAAGTTTGGCATCAAATTCTTGATTTTTCCATCTCAGATTTATAGGCATAAAATTTGAGTCTGTACACTATGATTAACACCCAAATTTGGGTTTACCCATAATGATCTTGGGATCAAAATTTGGGTTGTGTGTCAAACATCACAATGAACAAACACACTCCATATTTTGGTTAGGGTTTAATTTCTTTGTTTCATTTGTTAGTTTTACTAGTGCTAGAAGCCTTTTACTTTCTTGCAACCTGAACATGAGGTGATACACAGATTGTGCGTCCCTTGTTTGAGTGAAATAGTCTTTTTGTTTTTTTAGGTTAAAAGTTCAATTACTAGTGATAAACAAGAAAAGACCAGGGAGAACCAAACATTGGAGTTGTAATAATGTGAAGATAGACAAAACAATTTTTGTGAAGACATACATTTGTGAGGAGTGGTTACAATTATTTTAGTAATGTCATAGTCACTATTGAGAGGATAGGAGAGGATAGGAAAGAGTTTATTTGCGTGTTTGTAACTACAAGAAACACTCAAAGATGAGGATCAATGAGCACTAAAGGAAGGGGTGCAAGAAAGCAATGGATGCTGAAGGGAATCTTCTCACATTCAAATTGTACCCACCAATAAAAAATGTAGTGGATGGTATGCATTTTGTGAAGGGTGGAAACATTTTGGAATATCATGTGAAGGTGAATGCGTTATCGAAACCAAAATACAACCGCCTTTTGTTCACATTGGTTTTGCAAGGAATATAAACTTTGTAACACAAATAAAAGTGTTAGCGATATTTTTTTCCAACCATTAATTAATTAGATTAACATGGTATTGCTCAGTGGGTTCTTATCCAACATCATCATTGCAAATATCACATAAAAACAACTTCAACTCCTAAACCTTTCAAAATAATTAAGTTTTTTAAGGAAACGACATATTTAATGTTCCAAAATCATTGCAATTTGCATTTTCGACATAAACAACTTTACAACAACAAATTACAAGGAAAAAATGCATAAAACCACTCCTACCAACATTAATTCAGAATGTATGTTCTTCATTAATGAAAATCCATTCTCCTAATGGAATTAAGATCTCTAGTTTTTATGAGTCTACTTCCTCCTACCACTCACCCACCTCTCCTACTTTCCTCTAAGTTTGCTTCAAGTACTTTGTAAAAAGAACCCCCTTTAATTGTTGTTGATTGTCCTTAAATAACCAGAAACATTATAACTAACTTGTGAGCTATTCTCATCATTGGGTGTCGAAAATTTTCAAAAACTCATAACTTTTTTAAATGACATCTAGTTTTCATGTTTGAAGGGTCTATTTTATAGCCCTTGGAAAGATATTTCTAACACCACATTGATTGCCACAATCAAAGTTGATTTGACCTCTGAAATTGCCAAAAATGTGAAGCCCAATAATCAATTCTAGTATTTGGTAGGCAGTTTTGGTAGATAACTTGGTAAGTCATTTTGCTACTTTGTAGGTATTTTCTTTGATTCCTTACATTTATTGTAAAATACTAATCAAAATTATCCCTTTAACAATTGTTGCTTCTTTTTATTACTAATAATTTTTTCACCTAACAAGGAGAAGGAAAAAACACCGCACTTGGATATTCACAACATAGGCCCAAAAAAAGAATTTGTGGTTGTTTATAAGAAACAACTCATGAAACATGCATGCCAACCATTCATATAGCTTTTGAAGATAGACTAGAAACTACAACATTTAACTTCACCTAAAGGTATGCATACATAATAATCGCAACACAATGGTATTTGATCAAACCTTATCTATGTTATTCTATGCGATTTTAATGTTTCCTAAGGTTTTGACAAGTTTCAATTATCAATTGTAACCCCCTTGAAAGTATTAGTCTCATTTCTAATTTTCAATTAAAAAATATTAACTATCAATCAATATGAAACATGTTTTGAGACATGTAGTTATGTTTCAATGGTCGCATTTTGATAAGTTTCAAAATCTTTCCCACAAATATCATGTTTTGAATTTTGCCAAAGTCAATGTTCTCAATCCTTCATATTTGGTTTCCATGTTTCAATTATTCTCAACACATTGCTACATGTTTCCCTAATGTTTCATTTCCATTAGCCTATGTGCACATATCATACAATTTTTCAAATACACATTTCATACTCATTTCAATCACTTTATTCAACCTCACCCTTGTTTCCATATCTATGTTTTGAGTACATGCATGTGTTTCAAATTCTCCATGATTGGGGTTCAACATCACCTTAAGGTTAGGTTTCATTTCAAGTATATGTTTTGTAGTACATTTCGAGTACACGTTGATAGATATCATTTATTTTCTTGGGATTAATTATTGAACTTTCGATGGCATGGTTGGTTGATGTTTCAATCACCCAAAACATGGCCACATCATGTTTCAATCACCTGAAACATGGCCATCGCACTCAATTGAATAAAATCAAAACTTGAAGCCGAAACTTGAATGTAATACATTGATGTTTGTCAATGATCAATATGTTTATATTCAATGTTTAATACATATGTTTCAACATTATGTTTGTGTTAATATAATTTTCACATGTGTTGCATGATATGAGTTAAACTTGGAGATGATGTTGCTACTTGAGTCTCCCAAACAATGGATCTTATAGAAGTAGGTGACACATAATCATTGGCTAATTCTTTCCACGAATTATTAAACTATTAGAATTATTGCAACCTTAGCTTTGGGTTCATGACCAAGGTAAGGGCTTGTGAAGGTGCGAGCCAAGAATGAAACCTAATAGTCACATTTCATGCTCCCGGGAACATGGGTAAGTGTGAGGGAATGAACCTCCACACTCCCAAGTGAGCTCCCACCTTGGGAGTTGGAGTCTCGATGGAGTCGTAATGGAATCTCGAATCTTCATAAAGCAATTTTAAAGGTCAAAACCCATTGGATTGAACAGTTCCTTATATCATTGGAAAGCTCTTGAAACTTAAATGTCTAAAATGAGCTCACATGACCCAATTGGGTCTTGAAACATAAGTTATGGCCAAAAGAAGGGCTGGGAGTCAAATTGGCAATTTGACTCTCGACCATTAAAACTTGGGAATCGCCCTAATTTTCTTATGTGCAGGTGATGTGCCACATACCGTTGGAAAGTTATTGACGAAGCTACAATTTTACTTTAGACCTCACTTCAATCGGAGGTCTACACACAAAATTATAGGCCTTTAAAGTGGTGAGAATCCCAATTTTGGGAATTTTGGGATTCCCACTTCGGAGTCCCAGGAAAAAATGACATTTAGGTGTTGGCCCCGTGGCAAGCATAGAGAATATTATAAGGGGGAAGATGGTGGCTTCCCCCAAGTTTAGGCCATGGTGAGTCTTGTGAATTTGTGTTTGCCTGTGGTTCATCCATGCACCAAAGTGCTCCGACTATGCACTAACCAACTTGTTGTTTGGTTTGTATAGGTCCGTGTGAATAATTGATTTTTTTGTCCATCTTCCTAGTCCCCATCATGGAGCTCTAGCATGCACCTCTACTCCCAAAGTGTTACAAGCCAGGGAGCATGCCCCAATTTTTTTTCTTTCCGTTGTCATCACCTTTGGACTCACGGTTGAATCCATTAAAGAGCTTGGGGGTGGGTCAAAAATTGTCTACAACAATTTATTGAAGTATAAAATGAACAAAAGGATAACTTAAGACAGTAAAGGTTAACCTTTGTTGTTAAACGACTCAAGGAATTTAATATATCCAATATAACAAAAATTGAAATTATAAAGTGGAATTGAAATCTTTTATGGCATATTGTCGCCATTGATGAATGATCCCTTACGATTGGTAGGCATGACCTCCCTTGGTCCCATCTTGTCAAAAAAACAAATTTTATTTCAAGTAACTTGCTATGAAGGAACACACCCTATAGGAATATTTTTTTGGGAAGTTAGGATAATGAAGGTTTTTATCAATATTCACTTGATAAGAATGTTAATTGTGTCGGCCCACTTCAAGGAGCTAATCAAGCTTCCATTAGAAAGCTAAGGATAAGGGAATATGCCATGGTTGGTGGAAAACCATATATGTATAAATCAAGATAGGCATTTATTGTTTTGGGGGACAAGAAAATAAAGGTTGTGTATTAAAAGCTCGTGTCAACATCAAATATTCTATTCGAAATGTCAATGGTTTTCATTTATATACAAATAAGGGTAGTAGAAGATGCAATGTGAGAAATCGCAATTTGCCAAAATCACATTACCTTATAACTAAAACTCAAAAAATAACTCATATACAATTGTTACGTAACTATCCCTTGGGGATTACAACTATTGTGCAACTATCCCCTTAAAAATGCGATGTATTAATAAATAAATTGCCACATTAGAAAATTGGTTAGTTGTATTATAGTTGCAAGTGAGTTGAAAATGAGTATTTTACACGGTAAGTTATACACATTGTATGTAGTTAACAATGTTTGATTTTTTCAAGAATTACATTGTAGTTACATGTGGCCATTACTTTTGAACTATTGTACATGTGTCACTAAAACAACTATGTTGCACCTAATGTACAATGTACATACATCCGATCATGCCACATGTTCACATCTCCACCACCCATTATGGGATACATTTGCAACTAGTTTTCGATTATGATTCCCTTTGATACAATTGATATGGCCATTAGTGAGCCACTACTAAAATACTACTATTCAACTATGTTATGACTATAATACAATTATTTATAATTTAATTAAAATACATATTCATCAGTTATTTATATCTTTATCATATGTGTTTCATTTTGAATGATTTAAAATGTTATGGGGGCGTTACCTCAAATTCAAAAAATCATATTTGAAATGCAAAGGAAAATGAATAATGAAAAACAACAAGAAAATAAATAAGCTTTTTAACTTACAAATTGTTTTTTCTTTCGACCCCTTATACTTTCAAACCTCATAACTTTCTTATTTTTATTAATTAAAAAAAATTAAAGTGTTATAGGGACGCCATCTAAAGTTTTACAAATCATTTTTAGATTCCAATAACAACAAAACAACATACAGGGAATTTTGTGGGTGTTTGGGAACTAGCCTTTGTAACATTTGGTGGTTTGTTTTTTGGAAATCTTGACCCCCTTGACTTTGAAGGGCCATAACTTTTCAATTCTATTATGCGTTTTTATCATTTTTGGTGCACTTGATGCATCAACAGGAGGGGTTCAAATTTTGTTTAAACACAAATAAATGGAACCCTCCCCTTGGAACTAGCTTGCCTTAAATGCTTAAATGTTATAATTGCAATTCAATTACAACTAATGAAAAACTAAAAGATTTAACCCATATATTTTGTTTTCAAATCCCATGCTACAAATTATATAAAGAAGACTTGTTTATGTTCTCACATTAAAATAAATGTTCCATTTTGGGATGAACTTTAAAAAGCTTAACCTGGAAGTAAAATATAAAATATAAAATATAATTTCATAATTATTTTTTAATGCATTTAGTCTTGTGCTTTCCCACCTACTTATTTACCTAGGTAAGTAAGTAGGTCCTACTTTTCTACGTACCTAGGTAGGTAGGTAATGAGGTCCTAGATAAATACATAAGTATGTAAATTTTAAGACCTACCAACCTACTTACCTATGGTTATTTACGAGCTACCTAACTACTAAAATAAACATTTTTATTTTTTATTTTTCCAAAATACAATTAATATGCCATGTGGCAAAAAATTATTGTGCCACATGTCATATTTTGGACCATCATTAACAATCATAATGGACAATGCATATCAATATTTCAAAAAAACATTATGTCCAAAAAATTTCATAATGTCTAATTTTAATATATGGATGACAATTAATGATGTTAATATGACATCATGGGTGTAATTATAACAAAGTTGCAATTGAGTTGCAACTTTGCAATTCATGTAATTTGTCCATTAACAATCACAATGTATAAATTCAATAAGTTGCAAATGTATTCTATAATTCAAAAATTGAGTTTGCAAGGCTAGTTGCAAAACACCCTTTTTCTCATAGTGATATGATGCACAAAGATGTTACATTATTTTAGGACATTTGGGAGGAAACAAATGAAAAGCAAGGTTGAGCTTGACTTCTAACTATCAAGAGATATTTAAGACGCCATGAGGACATATACATGGATTGGGTAATGTCCATTAAAATGTGTTTCAAAATCTAGATGTTATAACCAATCTCCCCCACAAAACAATGTTTGTTTTAAACAAGGTGGTATAACTAAAACATGCATCCTTGTTTCCAACTCAACTAACACAAGAAGTTCCACCAACATTGTTAACATTGCAAGCACCATTTGACTTTGCAAACAAAGGATTGGGCATCCACGTATGCAAAAAAAAAGATTTTTTTTTTTATGCAATTGAAACAAAATTCAAAACAAGTTCAACTTGAACAACATGATGTTGCCAACCCGTAAAAATATGAAACAAAAATAAACCCAAAAATTGAAGACATGGTGGAACATGATGCAGATATGCCAAATGTGAATGTTTCAAATGAGATGGAACATGTTTCACAAGTGACGCATCATGTTTCAAATGTCCTTGATGATGTTTCAAAAGTGGAAGACCACCATTTTTTATGTTTTGGATATCCAAGAACATTTGTCCAATACACAAATGCAAGTTTCAAATATGGACCATGTTTTAGAGGATGTGATCCATTTCCAATTAGAGATACGAACATGGATGAATCCACTAAAGGTGGTGTGAAACTAAAAGTGTTCACCAATATGGAGACAAGTATTCAAGTTCCAAGCCATCACAATTTAGGATAGTTTGATGTAACACCTCTAATGATATATATATTTAGTTTAAAATATCAATATCATGGTGGTAGAACTCACCAAGAATAGTTTGCAGTTTCCCTCCAAATTTCCATAGGTTCTTATTGAATATTTGAATGTTCTTGTCGAATCTCCACAAGTTTTAACAACTTCAACTTGGAAGCTTGAGAACCAAGTTGCAAGAACTTGTCCCTTGGAGATGTTGATCAAACAAAAGCACATGGTTTTGACAATGCAATTATTGAGGAGCAACTTGATAAACTTTGGTTGAACCCATTAACATTCATGGTTTGATTCTTGTTTTGATTAAATATTTAAATGGTCATTTTTGGGTGTGAACCCAATTGGTCATGCTTTGGTTGAGGACCCAATTATTCAAGTTTTGGTTAAAAACCCAAAAGGTAATGTTTTGGTTCAACATCCAAATGTTCACCTTTAAACTTATAACCCAAATGCTTAGGTTTTGATTCAAGACCCAATTATTCATGTTTTGGTTCAAGACATAAGTGGTCATGCTTTAAAGGGTGTTTGTGTTTGATATACAAATGTGGACTTTATAGATGTAAAGGATGTGGATGTCAAAGCATGTGTTAAAGATCGTTGGTGGGGCCATTCAAGAACCCTTGGTGATACATGATCTCAATTATATATGTTTCAAGATAGTTGATGGGGACCTTGTTTTGCAAACTAACCAAATATAATTTGGAATTTCAACAAATGACCATTAGAACCCAATGTACAAAAAACGTTTATTTAGGTAGGTGTTTCAATTCCAAAAGATAATCCAACCATGAATATATCGTGGTCATATGCTTCTATTGATGAAAATGCGACCATTGACCTAATTGTGAACACAATGACCCCCGTAAAAGTTGTGGTGAACATCTTAAGCAAGGAATTTTTTAAAGTAAACCATCTTTTGAAACACATGAATAAGCTATTAGGAACATTTCAAAGGATGTAATCAATGTGGCAAAAAACCCTTGAAAGGAAAAATGTAAAAATCCACAGGCAAATACCAAAAAAAAGGTGCGTGCAGAAAAAATAAATTGAAAGGCGGTGTTAAAGCAACAAGCAAACCAATCATGAAGAAATGGGCTTGAGTTGTAGAGTGTTTTTCTAACATTGAAATTTTGCTAAACCCTCGAATGAAGCACTTTATAATGTTGGAGAATAGACCATGAAATGACTAGCAATTTGTTTGTCTAGGGAAGGCCAAACGATAAGTTTTGAACTCAACTATTTTTTTCTCCAAGTTTTTAACGATTTTTTAAAGCAAATGTTAATAACAAATTATGTATTTTATAGGTTGCTTGAGCTTTTCAAGAGTGCAAGGTATGCTCTAATCAATAGTTACATGTTTATTTAACTATCAAGTTTATTTTGATCAACATGTGTAGTTATTGCCATGTACACATAACATATAAACAACCAAATCCATGGAAACATAAAAACATAAAAGATCGAAACATTTGAATCCCAGACATCTGAAACATAAAATGCCAAAACATACAATCATAGAATCATAAAAACACACAATCTTAAAGCCATAGAAACATGTAAACATAGAATCGTGGAATCCAAAACTAAATACCAAAGCTTCCAATAAGGTTGGAATGGCTACTAAGGATGACCTTTGTGATTATGCCCTATTTTTGGGGGTGATCCCAAGAAGGAAATACATCTTTGGCTTGAGGATGATGATTTCAAAACATTGTTATACTAGTATGGGGAAATGTAGGGCATTATGTTGTACTTTTATTTATAGTTTATTTTACAATTGAAAAAAACCATTATTCAAAAACATTATTGTATTGTACATAACAAAACTATGCCAATGTTGGAACTTATGCATTTGGAGGAAGGCAATGCATGAGAGAAGATTGCCCAAATAGGTGTTAAAACCCTTTGCAATATGAAAGGTTTAGAAGACATTTTAGTCCTTCCAACCAATGAAAGGAACCATTGGTTTTTTTTTACGTGTTAAAATGTCACCAAACATTACACTTTGATTCCATTTCAAGATTTCACATGACACACAAGGCAAATCAAGTTATAAAATGTGCATCACTAAGGTGGTCTTATGCAAAAGGACTACCACCTAATTATAATGAGTGGACGGTTGTTGGCACAAGGCCAATTGTATGCATCTTATTGACCAAATAAAATGAAAGGACCATTGTCTTGATGTGGAAGTGAGTTTCAAAATTTGAAACTACAATTTTGTCACAACTATCACAACAATGTGAATTGAAATTTTATCGTATTTCCTTGTGGTGCATTTGTTGGGACCAAAATATTCAATCTATTTCTATATTTCTATGTTTCAATCACACGTTGCATTTTTGTTTCCTCGTTTTTTGTTTTGTATGTATTCTATGTTTCTAGATATCATGTTTCAATTGCATGTTCCAATTTTGTTTCTTTGTGTGTTGTTTGGTGTTTATTGTGCGTTTATAGGGTTTCAATGTTTTTATGTTTCTAGATTCCATCCATTCCATAAATCCATTCATTCAATAATTTTGCCCATGTTTCTAGAGTTTGTCCATTTTTTGGTCTTTTTACATGTGTCACAATATCATTAGTTATGGTTCCCCAATGTTTCATGTTCTACATTCGTCATTGTGTCATTAATCATTCTTTTTTCTTGGAATGGTTGGGAGACATTGGAGGTCAAATATTTTCAAGCGAAAGTTTAAAGGCCATGTATGATGAGTTCATCATCCAAACCATCTCCCTCAATGAAAGTTCAATTATGATGACATGATCATCATTTTGCCAATAACTTCCAACATAATTAACTTTGTTATTGAGGATATGATGAGGGTAAATGCCATTACTTGACAACTTCCCTAGATGGTGAACAAACCACATGTAGCTAACAAGAAGGGGACCAATGTGCAAAAACAATCACTTGGGGCGGTGGCAAGGAAGAAAGCTCATAAACTTAAGTCCAAAACATCAAATGCCTTGTCAAGAAAATAAACTATAAAGTACACATTTCTAGCAAAGTTTGAAACTTCATTATTTGGTTTCGAAGTTCTTCATGTTTCAAGGCCCATGTTTTGCAACAGAGCACATACCTTGATATTTCATTTATTTCTTTGAATTCTTTTAGTTTCTTGAAATTTTGTTCATATTTTTTCTTTGGGTTATTTGATTTTCTTTTCATCTTTTTTTCCCTTGAGTTCACCATTGCCTTGAATCGAAGTGTTATTCTTTTTTAGTGAGGCCTAAAATTTCCTTTTAAAGTTTAATTCTATTGCTTTGAAGTTCCACATGTTTCGAAACCCATGTTTTGGAATAAAGTGAATACCTTGATTCTCCATTTACTTTCTTTGAGTTTCTTTTGTTTCTATTCATTTGTTTTCATTGGATTAGATTTAGGTTTCTTTCATTTGCTTCCATTCCTTGGGTTTATGTTTGAAAGATGATTGAAACCTAAACATTAATGACATTTCAACAATAAAAAAAATGATTAATGTGTTTGAAAAAAATATTCACAAATATTTTGATTTGCATAATTGAGTCATGTTTTGAAGACTTGAAACTAGTACAAAAGTGTGTTTGAAACGTGATGAAAAAATGTTATTTGTAAATATTTTGACCTACATACTTGAGCCATGTTTTAAGGATTTGAAATTGGTACATGAATGTGTTTGAAACATGATCAACAAATATTTTTCACAAATATTTTTCCTTACATACTTGAACCATGTTCCAAAGACTCCAAATGTAAGAATTATGATTGTTTCAAACCATGTTTCATAAAAAAAAGACAACTTTAGATGTTTTGGCATCATGTTTCAAATGTTTTGACCTCATTTTACTGATGTTGACATGTTTTGAGGTACTATTTTGTGCACATTTTTAAAAGACGCCATTAGGTCATCAACATTTGAGTAATAGAATAATCAAATTTTATTTAATGTGTTAAGATCTAGGTGACAACCCAAAATCTATTTTTTTGAAACCCATAACAACCCTAAATTAGGTCATGCATGTCCCCATGTACCATTCATGACCATTTATTAGCAAGGTTTTATGGTTGATTTGATGAAGAAGGATGTTGGTTGTGGAACAACTATTCCTTCTTGTTAGTTTCCACTTTCAATGGAATCATGCTTCCCTAAGGTTGCCAACAAAGAAACATGGAACACCTAGTTGAGCTTGTATTTCAACATGAACATGCCATTTTTGTAGGGAATTCAACGAATAATGCAAGATTTGAAGATTGGAATTTTTACACACATGGAATTGAGATGGGATGTCAATTACAAGTCACAAAGGCAAAACAATATACATTCCTTCAAATCGAGTCCAAGATTTTATCAATAGAAAGGAACATTAGAATGATGCAAATTGCAAGTTCACATGGAGGCAATTCATAAGAAATAAGAAAGGGAAATTGTTGTTCCCATGATAGGAAATTATTTTGAATTTTCTAGGTTTTAGATCTTGAAACCCATAACATTTTGATTCTTACAAAATCTTAGTTTCTTGCATAGTCTCATTTGAATTATTTTGTCGTATTCCTTTCTTTAACAATGGTTCAAGGGCATGTATAATTGTAATTATGATTTGAAGGACAAGATAGACATTTTGATGATGTTAATAAAAAATGTAGTTTAATTTTTTTTAATAATAATAATAATATATATATAATTCTTTTAATTTTTTGATTTTTTGATAGGACAAGTAAAACAATTTGAAAATCCAAAACCAAAACTTGGCTTACCACCAAAAGTAATGGAGGGTCACAAAAAAAAGGTTGTAGATGTGCATTTACCATGAAAATGTTTTATCTCCTCCCTATTGTAATAGAGATATGTTTATATGTGAAAATACATGTCAATGCAATGGGAACATCATACACAAGGACAAGTCCACATTTGTAGTGCATCTTTCAACATGCTTAAAAGATTTTGTAATGGGAAACTTGAGATTAGGCCTTTTTGTTTCACAAGTGATGGCCAAACATCAAGGAAGTGGTTGAGTGTGTGGATACTTCACAAGGGACATTTTTTTAATGCAAATAAAACATACGTAACATGGTTGGAAAGTTGGCTTAAATAACATACAAGAAACATGGGAATGATGTTGAAAATGTTTGCATGTGGGTTTGAGAGAACCCAAACCTTTTGTTTCATTAATGAAACAGTGGGTTGGAAGTTGATGGAGAGCTAAATGGTAAAAAATCACTTTCACAATCAAAATTTAGAGTCTCTTGTAGTCATTGATGATGTAACACTATGGTCATCAAAGTGGGGTCACCATCGATGCTACCTTTGGAACAAATGAAAACAAGGTAGATTTTCTTCCTCTAATTGTAAGAACAATGTTAAAAGCAATTCATAACTCAAAAACATGTTGAAACATGTTTATGTTCATGCCGGCTTCCATTGTATACCATATGATGGTGTTTGATGATTGGAAGAAAAATGACATATTACATACATAATCACATTTCGAAATAACAAAAATGACCTCTCCCAATGGATGGAAGTTATAAATTTAAATAAAGATCAAAACCAAATTGACAACCAAATGCTTTCGTTGTTGATGATGTTGATGCCAAAATTAATAATATCAAGTAACATGTGATTTCGTCTATATTTTAGTAGGTAGCCTTGCCAATATTTCATTGCAAAACATGGCTATGTTTTAGTGTTTAACATGGTTTTGTTTCAATCTATAACATGCCTATATTTCAACATGTACCTTGACTATGTTTTTTTGTGTTTATGTTTCAATTCATAATTTGGTTATCATTCAAGTTATAACTTGGACCATGTGTTTCAGTTTGCCTTCAAAAAATGTCCGATGTAACCTATAACCTATATATGTTTTAGTTTGTAACTTGGATGTGTAAGTATTTCTATGTTTAGTTCATAACTTAGTTATGTTTCAGTGATGCATTTAGCCATGTTACTAAGCTTTGATTGTTTTGTGGGATTGCAATAATATATGGTTAAACGCAAAGTTTTTTTAATGTTTTTGGCATCTAAAAATGCTTGACAAAAATAAAAATGCATCAAAATAAGGGATGTGGCAATGCATGCAGAAGTTTTGAAAAATATGAGGCATATTACATGATACAACTAAGCCCAATAGAGAAAGTGACATGGAGTTCATAATGGAGGAGTTGTTGAAGCTTATGCACAACCTACCTTTCCATTAAAGCTTGATGGAAAACCAAATGAATTCTTCACCCATAACCTAGGGAAGATGTACGATTTTTATGTTACATATTCCAACTTTTTTAGTAACATGCAAGATCTTTAACATTATGGGCAAATCGTATGCAAGAAAAACTCTTCAAAATTTGATGTACCATTGTCAAAAGGCATTAGTATTATGCATTGTTTAATATCGCTTGTTTATATTGTTGTAAATATTCTTGATGCTACAAATTGCCAATTTTAAGATATTGTTTAATTGTTTTATGTTTTTTTTAATGTCAAAGCTAGTTCATCCTAGAAAGCCCATGTTAAAAAAAAAATCAATAGTGATATCATACAAGCAATCAAAGAGGAAAAACATATAAATCTCATGTCTTCTTGTGACTTTCATGAAACTTGGAAGTCCACCATCTACAACAAAGTCAACAAAAGGTTCTACAATTGATTACATTACATTAGTCATGATGGTCACAAATAAAACATTTAGGAAGTAGTGGTAGCCATTGTTAAGAAAGAAAAAGTTGTCATGCAAGACCAAACAAATTGACCCTTGCCAATATTGGATAGGAATGTAAGGCCATTATTTCTCTTTATACCCCATGAGTAGACTACAATTTATTCACAATTTGAATGTGCCTTCTCCCAATTTAAGTTTTTTTTCCCCCAAATATGTGCATTATTCTCTAATGTCAACAATTTCAATAAAAACATCAAACAAGTTCAATTAAATGACATGCATGAAATTCAAAGTTGGAGTTTTTTATACTTGATTTACACAAGGATTTATAAATATAAGGATGTTCCAAAATTGGAAAAGGTTCTAGGAGTCCATTCTAGTTTTTTAAATGTAAGTATTCCATAAAAATGAGATTTCAGAATTTTTTCTTCATGCCAATCAATATTGCCAATAGTTACAATAATCCAAAAGGTTGTTACATGGTGTTGGTTATGTTTGGGAGGGAAAAATAAAATTATTGTTGATGTTTACACTCCTATGATACCAAGGGATGTGAAAATTTTCTTTCAAATGAATTGTCCAACTTTTTTTTTTTCAAAAACCCCTTCTTGAGAAATCTTTTATTGTTGGTGATTGAAAATGTGTTGTGGATTCTTCTTTAAACATGTGCTCTTCAAATGCATCAAACAATTAGGTGGGAAACATAGAATTTGAAGATCTTGTTAAATTCATGATTTTTATATTATTTACAAATATTATCATCCTTTTACAAATGCCTTTACTTTTTCCTTTACACAATGCAATATGTTCATGAAACTTTGATTGTTGCTACGTGACAAATAATGTTTTAGCTTTTACTAATGACTATAAACATGTTCTCCTTCTTTTTTTATTTTTGATCTTGAAGTTGAAGTTTTTTTCACTGTCCATGCCATTGCAAAGGGTTCTAGCTAATAGAAGTTAAATGTTTATTTGCTTAAGAGGCCCAAAATTTTAAAATCCATAAAAAAAAATCATTCAAGACTTTAGTTGTGCATTCATGTTTATTTAGACACAACAAGCTGGTGGGAAGGTTTGAAGTACAAGATTTGACTTGTTTTAAAATTATACATTAAGGAAAAACTCAAAGAAAGAAAATAGCCATGAAGACTTTTGAAAAAAAAATTCTATAAATTAATGAAGATCTTTGTTCCAAACCAGGTTGTGTTAAGTTAATGTGAAAAAGGAAAAGTTTTTTTTAATGTTTGTTGATTATTATACTGACATTTATATCATAGCAAAACATAAAGCTAGAACAAAAGATGCCATGGAAGGCAAAAATCCCATTGCTTACTTTTTTTTGGGTAATAATTAAAGTTCAAAAATCCCTTTTCACTGAAATCAAAACTAGTTTTGGTATAGGCATGGTCATTAATACTTAGAATGTTTTACATGAAGCCATTTATTCATTTAAAAAATCAACCTTAAACAATAGAAGAAATCTTGTCATATGCAACCATTCATTTTACAACTATGTGTAACTAGTTGTCATTTACAACTAAATTAGTCACACTTCAAATTACAAAATTGGAATTGTATAATTTTTGTTCAAAATGGTTGTGTGTGCAACTAACATGCAATCAATGGTGTATAAAATGGACACATGCCAAAAAACAATGGTCTAAAAAAAACATATTTAGGTCAATATACCCAATATACCTAGGCTACTATAAGAAATTATTAGAAATATAATACTATTATACATAGGTTAAACTAAGTAACATAGACTTAGTCTAGCACGTAACTATAAGCTAGGTATCCCTAAGCTACCCTACTAATTATATCTTAAAAAATTTACAATTATATATATGAATATGAATAAATCAATTAATATTCTTGATTAATACAATAAATATTTAGATATTTAAATAATTTATTATCACACACACACGCACACACACACACACACACATCATTATTTAGTTAATTAATATTATTAAGATGTTGGCACATGGCATTGAGGTAGGTAGATGTGTAGGCCTAGGCTATTAGGTAGGCAAGAAGGAGTATGCATGTCATGTAGGTAGGTAGGTGGATTGGGATGGTATTAAAATTGTATTTCATTTTGGGTTTAACTTTTAAGGCCGAAGTTCATTCCAAATGTCACTTATTTGAAAATATTTTTATGTTATAGTGCACTAATTATATATTTTACAAACATGAAAGATTAGACAAATAATATGAGATAAAATTTTAATTGCATCCTAGTTATGCAACCTAATGCAACTAAAATTTTGTCCTATATTGTTTGTCCAGCCTCATTAGGGTAAGAATTATTTTGAATAAAATTCCACAATATTGCATTGAACTTCAAAACCATTTATGTTTTAGGCTGAATTACAAAAGTTGAATGCCAACTTTTGTTTGCCACATAACTTTTTACAACACAAATTTTATGATGTATTGTTAAATGTTTTGGAATCCACTAATGTATGGACCTATAATTGTTTTTGATAATTTATTCCAAAGGAGATTGACTTGTAAAGGCTACCCATTTATATTCATAAGGTTGATTCATGGTCACCAAGTATGAACCATTTTCAAAAAGTGTTAATAGGCTAAAACATTTCTATACAAACACTTAAAATAATTATGGATGATTTACTATCATTCAATTTTTCTAAAAGAAAAATGCGTTTTTCGCAATTGTTGTATGCAACTAATTTTTAATTGCATGTGATACATGCAATTATTTTTTATTTAATTGCCTTAGGCAAGTTGTAGCCAACATCCAATTGCGTGTGACAACTATGTATACAACATGTATATACAATATCAACAATTTGTTGTAATTCAAGATGGGACGTTCTTCTTTTTTTACTAACAAAAGTAACCCTAAAATCCATTCCTTATAGATGGAAGTTCTACCTTGTAGGTTGGTTAGTTGATGGGTTTTGTGTCATTTTGCCATTTGTAGATTTTGAATGCATATTGAAGTTATGTATAAAATTAAAAAAACACAACACCATAACCTTGAGTTTGGTCATAAACAAGGTGAGATTAGAAAATGACTTGCAAAAAAATACATTACCATTCAATAGCAATTGAAACTTAGAAAACCATCAATTTTTGTGTTAAATGGAATTCATTCCATCTTCACCCTCTCTTTCCTTTTTCATGAGCACCTCCATTGCTAGTACATATATTTTCATTACTCTTGTATGTAATACTACTATAAAATTTCAAACCTTCTACATTAAATGTTGAGTTTTAGCATTTCATACCCATATTTAATAAAATTTCCCTACTTTGTGGAAACCATTGATTTGAGGTTGAAAGAGGGATTTTGGGGGTGAAAGGATGCCCAAACATAGGGTGAAGACAAGGTGACTTTGTGAATATGTTTATTAAGTGAATCTTTATGGTTCAATTGATTTATCAAGAAAACAAATGGTTAGTCTTGTAATTATCATTTCACACATGACAAAAACATTTTTAACTATGATTTTTTTTAATATAAAAAAATTGTTACATAGTCGACACCATAAGCTACATCCAAATTGAGATTCATGAATAGGATTAACCTTCAAGCTAAATACATCCCACAACTGCCAAAGTGTTGGAGCAACAAATCAAACGTATTTCAATTCAATGACAATTCATTATTACTAGAAAGGTCAAAGAGCCCTTTCATAAAGATGAATGAATTGTTGAAGGGAAGTGTACTACATACTGATTGTTGACCTCTTTATGTGCATAAATGTGAAAATCTATTTTTGGTAAAACTTGTAAAATGTGATTTGTTGTAGATCCTATCAACTTTACTATTTATACTATTGAATTTGTTGACACCTTCTAATTAATATAAGGCCCGTGTGGTCAAAGCCTCAGTTATATATGCCCCATTGAAATGAAATTCAAAACTTCATAATCTACCATCTCTTAAAGAACAATTTCTTTTGTGGTTCTTATGTGATCAATAAATTGTTACAATGTTGTATATCATGGTTTACACACCAAAAGGTTGTGCTATTCTCTTGCTTCTCTATCCATGATTGTTTTAATTACACTTATAATAACAATGATACTGCCCTTGGATCAAACACTAGATGAGATGCAAGTCTTGATACTCATAGACTGGCCAAATATCTTCAAGTACCTAAGGAATTTTATCTTTCACAATCAAATTAAAGAATTATTTTATAAAATACGTATGAGAATGTGTATGATTGGTCATTGGGTGGAAAAGTTTGGACACTCCAAATTATGTGTATATTATGATCAAATTGAAGACAAGTTACATGCCTTTGTACAATGCAACCACATTTGGTCATGGTTCAAAGATCTTGTATATGCATTGTATTCCTCATTTTAATTTCAACATCTAGATTTAAGGTTATTTTTAAACAGCCCTAAGCTCCCTGTCCCCACCCTGGGTGTATTTGTTTTCCTATTTGAGCATTGAAGGTTAGCTTCAATATTGAAGTACTAACCCACAAAATAAAAGCATGGAACTATTGATACTGAAACATTGTGTGCAATTTGGAATGCATGAAATCAAAAGCCTTTCCGAATACAAGAATGAGTATCAATGAATTGCTTCTTGTTGTGAAATGTCAGGTTCTTCAATATAGACAAGTCCATCATTATGCACTTCAACAATCATCTTCAAAAATTGAAAAAACATCACCTAAAATCAAATCTGCATTTCTGAATTCAAAATATCTCATGGTGCTCTCATTTTTGTCCCATAATCTCTTTGACTAGACTAATACCTTCAATGATAGAGTGATTCTAGCTTAATGAGTTTTCTTTCACTCAAGTATATTTATGATCCTTTCAAGATCTAGCAATTGTCTAATCAAAGGAGCCATATCACCCTATTTGGGATTGTCTTTTGACTTCAAAAGATTTGGCAATTTCAATCTCTTCAATACCAACTTAGTCACATTCCTGGTTCAAGTGAAAAATCTAAGTCTGTAAAAAATCCAAGTATGCTTTACAGTCTGTGCACATCCAGATAGTTCCATGTCCATACTGTGGCAAAGAAAATTGCTGAAGAAATTCATCATTGAGCTGCATGAGTGCTGACTGAACATTTAAGATTCTGGAATTTATCAGACAAAGAATGGCATCATAGCACCAACATAAGGAAAAACCAATATATACAAACCAAAAAGCTGCAGCAGAGCAGTAGATCTTAGAAATAGGACCTTTAACAAAAAACAAGGTTGAAACACCAAAGAAAAAACTACCAAATGGTGCCATCAGCACAAGCTAAGAAGTGACAAAACAATTCTTTAGCTGGCAAATATCAATCGGGATTATGGATACCAAAGTTTACCACATCTGAAAAAGTTGAAATCCACACTCCATTAACTCAAGCCAATCAAAGACAATAGTCTCACAAATACCAAAGCACCCAATAACAGCTTAGGAAATGTGTTTGGTCACTTGCAACAACCAGAAATTGATATGGTTCGCAACAGTCAAGCCTGTCTGGCAACTCAAGCTACTTCAACATGCTGCACATATATGAGACTGCAGAGGGAACTACACAATGACTCTTTGGAGATAACCAGTTCCAGCTAAACCAAAACAGACATGAAAAGGATAGGGTGCAGTCATGGCTTTGAGAGTCACTCAGAAAGTATTAGACCATCATCATCACCTCAAATCAATAATCTGCAACACTCCAAAGTACATCCACTCTAGGCCTCCTCCAGATCGTCACCATAATCACCCTCCTCCTCTGCACTGGCATCTTGGTACTGCTGATACTCAGACACAAGGTCATTCATATTGCTCTCTGCCTCAGTGAACTCCATCTCATCCATGCCCTCACCTGTGTACCAATGCAAGAAGGCTTTTCTCCTGAACATGGCTGTAAACTGCTCACTAACTCGCCTGAACATCTCTTGGATGGAGGTTGAGTTTCCAATAAAAGTAGATGACATCTTCAATCCAATGGGAGGAATGTCACAGACACTGGACTTAACATTGTTTGGTATCCACTCCACAAAGTAGGATGAGTTCTTGTTTTGCACATTGATCATTTGCTCATCCACCTCCTTGGTGCTCATTTTCCCTCGGAACATTGCAGATGCTGTCAGGTATCTTCCATGCCTTGGATCAGCAGCACACATCATGTTCTTGGCATCCCACATTTGCTGGGTAAGCTCTGGAACTGTCAAGGATCTATATTGCTGTGAACCCCTGGATGTTAGAGGTGCAAATCCAACCATGAAGAAGTGCAGCCGTGGGAAGGGAATCAGATTCACTGCAAGCTTTCGAAGATCTGAGTTCAGCTGACCCGGAAATCGAAGGCAGCAGGTCACACCGCTCATTGTTGCACTAATAAGATGGTTCAAATCACCAACTGAAACACATCCAACACATCATACAGAACAGAGTGAGAAACAGCACTCAAGAGGACCACCAAAAGCAGGAAGAAAAATTAAAAATAAAATAAAAATGAAGTTCATCACTGTTCAATTTGCTTACATGTAGGAGTGATCAGTTTAAGGGTCCTGAAGCAAATGTCATAAAGTGCCTCATTGTCCAGGACCATACACTCATCTGCATTCTCCACAAGCTGATGCACAGAAAGTGTTGCGTTGTAGGGCTCCACAACTGTATCAGACACTTTGGGGGAAGGAAAAACGGAAAACGTGAGCATCATTCTATCAGGATACTCTTCACGGATCTTTGAGATCAACAAGGTCCCCATGCCAGATCCTGTTCCTCCTCCCAACGAGTGGCACACCTGAAAACCTGCAAAACAATATATGGCACGGGTGCAGAAACATCAGAAGCGCCGACAACAACACAAAGACGAAACCCTCGTTTTCCAGAGAATTTTTAAATTTTTTTTGGGAAAAAGACAGAAGGTGAGAAAAAGAGCAGGCGAGACAAAGCCAAAAAGACAACGACCATAACAAGAAACACCTGCTGCTTCTCCTTCTCCAAGGACATCTACTGATCAAGAACCGCACATAGCGTTAGTTCCAGTAATATGTTACCTTGCAAGCAATCACAGCTCTCCGCCTCCTTCCGCACAACATCGAGAACCGAGTCGATCAGCTCGGCGCCTTCTGTGTAGTGACCTTTGGCCCAGTTGTTACCAGCGCCGCTCTGTCCGAACACGAAGTTATCCGGTCTGAAGATCTGTCCATATGGCCCCGACCGCACGCTATCCATGGTGCCGGGCTCCAGGTCCATGAGCACCGCACGGGGCACATACCTTCCACCGCTGGCCTCATTGTAGTACACATTGACGCGCTCCAGCTGCAGATCCGACACTCCCTGGTATGTTCCCGTGGGGTCGATCCCATGCTCCTCGCACACTACCTCCCAGAACTTGGCACCGATCTGGTTCCCGCATTGTCCTCCCTGGATGTGCAGAATCTCCCGCATTTTGCCAGCGGCCGGAATACGATCGAAACTGCACAAACAAGAAGAACACAACGCACAAGAAGCGCAACGAGGGACGTGCGGAGATAAGAAGATGACGGGAGGAGAACAAGAAAGGACGGAGAGCGGCGGAGGAGGGAAGGGCACGGAGAAAATAATTTCTATTGCCCGGATATTTCTGCCCCATGGAGCGGGTAGTAACAAAGAACTCTCAAGCAACTGTGTGTGCAGTGTGCACTATTTTCTCCGGGCCAGTATTGTTAGGGTGTAACTTTTTTTTCTTTGCCCGGACAGAAACCCTAAACCTGGTCCCTAGATAACCCTAAAGATTCTGTTTCGCCATCGGGTTCCGTTGTTTGCGTGCTTGCTTGTGTGTAGCGGTTTGCAGTTTGCGCCCAGTTCTTGAGTTCATGGCGATGCGGAAAAGGTTGGGGCTTGATGTTCGCCGCTTGGGAGTTATGCTGAGTGAGTATCGGAACCCTCTTTCTTGTTCTTGTTCTTGTTCTTGTTCCTCTTTCTTTAGTTTCTGCACTACGTGGTTTAGGGTTTTAGGAGTTTTGCGCCTCTGTAGAACTACTCAATCATTTCTGGCAACTTGGATTTGTTTGTCCTGCGGGTTCCCCATCTTCTGTAGAACTCAAATCGTTTCTAGAAAAATCGGAATTTTGTTTGTCCTGATGGTCCCCTCTGTAGTAGTAGTATTGAGTAGAATTTTGTTTAACGGTCATCAGGTAAATGTTTTCTCTGAAGTATGATTGGACAATGTGAATTGCATGTGCCAGGTTCTGATTTGTGCCACAGGGCTCTAGCCTCTTTTGGTGGAGATCTTGCTCCGACTGCAGCAGGTCAGTTCTCATTGGGGAAGCTAGTATGTGGCATTGTTGCTTGAATGTTGATGCTTACTTTTGTGCCTTGCTTCTGGTAGTATATACTGTCCCACGTTTGAATCCATGAGGAGACAATTGATTCCTAAGAAAAATCTATCACATTTCACACTATCTGTAGGAGGTATATCTGAAATCTCACTCAGGATATCATACATCTTTCTAGAACTGAATGGTTAGTTTAGATGGAGATTGGCAGTTTGTTGCATGATTGATTCAAACTACATCTTTCACATTGCAGATTGTATTTGGTACCATGGGCAGTCCATGCTCTAATGGAAGTCCCTTATAAGTTTTTCTTGTTTTTTTTTCACTATTACCATGGCTTTGTGCAGTTCAGAAAGAGAGACTTTGGCAGGAGTTCTTTTCAGATCCTTCCCAGTGGTGGGATCACAGGCTGGAGAAGGTAAATGAATATGCCTTCTGAAACAGTTCTCTTGCTGGTGGAGGAAGTGGCTATTGCTTTCTTGTGTGTTTTGATAGCCTGTTTGCCTGAATTGTGAGAAAACACAGCTGGTTAGCTCAATTTGGGTTTCTGGATTTTAGGTGAATGCAAGGCATCCAGATTTCAAGCATAAGAGCACACAGGAGTCACTATGGGTTGAAGACCAGTGGAATCCTCCATGGGTGGAAGCAGAGATAGCAGCTATGGCACCAGGAACTGTACAATTGAACATTTTTTCTTGGAATAAAAGGCTTGCAAGATGTGTCAAGGCTGGACAATATGAGAAGACAATAGAACTTTTCCAACAACTTCAACAAGAAGGTGCGAGTCCCGACAAATTCACTTTTGTTCCAGTGCTCAATGCTTGTGCTAACCTACGAGCACTTCAACAGGGCAGGCATGTCCATGAACAGATCATTCAAAGTGGGTGCCAATCTGATGTCTTTCTGGGGAGCAGCCTCGCTAACATGTATGTCAAGTGTGGGAGATTGGAGGATGCTTGGAGAGTGTTCAACAAGATGCCCTCACATGATATGGTCTCTTGGAATGTTATGATTGTGGGACATGTGAAATCTGGCAAAGCGCAGAAGGCATTGGAACTATTTCAACAAATGCAACAGGAAGGTGTGAAGCCAGGGCCTGTCACATTTGCAGGAATTCTGAATGCATGTGCCAGTCTAGGGGCACTTGAAGAGGGGAGGCATGTGCACAAAGAGATCATTGAAAATGGATGTGAGTCTGATGGCTTTGTGGGGAATAGCCTTATTGATATGTATGTAAAATGTGGGAGCATGGAGGATGCTTGGAGAGTGTTCAATAGGATGCCATTGCACGATGTCGTCTCTTGGACATCAATGCTCTTGGGACATGTCAAAAGTGGGCAAGGGCAGAAGGCCTTGGAACTACATCAACAAATGCAATTGGAAGGTGTGCAGCCAGACTCTGTCACATTTGTAGGGGTCCTGAATGCATGTGCCAGTTTAATGGCACTTGAGAAGGGCAGGCTTGCTCATGAACAGATCATTCAAAGTGGTTGTGAGTCTGACATCTTTGTGGGGAGCAGCCTTGTTGACATGTATGTCAAATGTGGGAGCATGGAAGAAGCTTGGAGAGTGTTCAAGAAGATGCCTTCACGTGATGTGGTCTCATGGAATGTTATGATAATGGGACATGTGAAATGTGGGCAAGGACACAAGGCACTGGAACTGTTTCAACAAATGCAACTGGAAGGTGTACAACCAGGCCCTGTCACTTTTGTTGGGGTCCTGAATGCTTGTGCCAGTGTACTAGGACTTGAAGAGGGCAGGCATGCTCATGAACAGATCATTCAAAGTGGTTGTGAGTCTGATATCTTTGTAGGGAGTAGCCTTGTTGACATGTATGCCAAATGTGGGAGCATGGAGGAGGCTTGGAGAGTTTTCTACAGGATGCCATCACATGATGTAGTCTCCTGGACCACTATGTTGTTGGGACATGTGAAATGTGGACAAGGGCTGAAGGCATTGGAACTATTTCAACAAATGCAACTGGAAGGTGTGCAGCCAGGCCCTGTCACTTTTGTTGGGGTGCTGAATGCATGTGCCAGTTTAGTGGCACTTGAAGAGGGCAGACAAATGCATAAACTGATCATTCAAAGTGGTTTTGAGTCTAATATTTTTGTGGGAAATAGCCTACTTGATATGTATGTGAAATGTGGGAGCATGGAAGATGCCTGGAGAGTGTTTGAGAAGATGCCATCTCGTGATGTGGTATCTTGGAATGTTATGATATTGGGACATGTGAAATGTGGACAAGGTCAAAAGGCATTGGAGCTATCTCGACAAATGCAACTGGAAGGTGTGCAGCCAGATCCTGTCACTTTTGTTGGAGTGCTGAATGCGTGTGCTAGTACAGCGGCACTTAATGAGGGCAGGCGTACCCATAAACAGATTGTTCAAAGTGGTTATGACTCCAATGTCTTTGTGGGGAATAGCCTTGTCGACATGTATGCCAAATGTGGAAGCATGGAAGAAGCTTGGAGAGTGTTCAAGAAGATGCCCTCACATGATGTGGTCTCTTGGAATGTTATGATATTGGGACATGTGAAATGTGGACAAGGGCAGAAGGCATTGGAATTATTCCACGAAATGCAGTTGGAAGGTGTACCACCAAGTCCTGTCACTTTTGTGGGGTTTCTGAATGCATGTGCTAGTGTACTTGCACTTGAAGAGGGCAGGCATGCCCATGAACAGATTATCCAAAGTGGTTGTGAGTCTGATATCTTTGTGCAGAGTAGTCTCATTGACATGTATGCCAAATGTGGGAGCATGGAGGAGGCTTGGAGTGTATTCAAGAAGATGCCATCATGCCATGCAGTTGCTTGGACTGCCATGCTTAATGGATATGCCATACATGGGCATGGTCAGGAAGCTATTGCACATTTTGAACAAATGTGTGAAGAAGGTGTAGAGTTAGATAACATTGCTCTTGTTTGTCTTCTGTCAGCTTGCAGCCATGCAGGCCTAGTGGATGAAGGCTTGTGCTACTTTAATTCCATGGGTTCAGTCTACAGTATTTCTCCAACAGTGGAGCATTATGCCTGCATGGTTGATCTTCTTGGCCGTGCTGGCTATCTGCAGGAGGCAGAGGGTTTCATTAGCATGCTGCCCTCTCAAGCAAGTCCATCTTTGTGGAGGTCATTGCTTGGTGCTTGCAGAATTCATGGTGATGTAGATATGGGAGAATGCATAGCAAAACGACTTCTCGAACTGGACCCAAGAAATGCTGCAGGCTATGTGCTGCTATCAAATGTCTACACTGCTGCTGGAAAATGGGATCTGAGTGCAACTGTTCAACCACAAAGGAAATGGGCATGAAGCAGCAACTCAGTCCAACCTGGATTGAAGTGAATCACAAGTTGCAGACATCTGTAATGGATGATCAAGACCATCATTAAATGATTAAACTTTGTGCACTGTAACGATTTTCTGGATAGGTGAAGGATGCTGAGTGGCAGATTTGAAAAAGAGGAAGAGAAGGGGGTCCAGTATTGTCATCATTGTGAGGCCATTTCATTTGGGTTTCTCAGTACACCAATCTGCAATGCCAAGAGTCTGCCAGTATGTGGTGAGTGCCATGTGTCCACCATGTTCATTTGCAAAAATAGGAGGGGAAAGTTAGAGATGCCAATCCCTTCCATCACTTTCCCCATTTTCCTTGCCATTCAGCATGACTTTCTCAGTCTTACAATAATCTGGTATTCCAAGCTCTAGGGAGTACATGGCTGATTAGCATGATTTGGGTTTTTGGTTGTGGATATCTAGATTTCAAGCATAAGAAGACACAAGAAGCAATTTGGCCTGGATTCAACCCAAATGGGGTGAAGCACAGATTGTGGTAACAGCCATCAAGGACTGTATTATTGAACAAGTTTTTTCATGGAATGGAAGGCTTGGAAGATATATCAAGGCTGGGCAATATGGGAAGAGGATGGAGCTTTTTCAGCACATGCAACTTGAGGCATGAGTTCTGGCAAGTTCACATTTGTTTGTTTGCTCAATGCATGTGCTAAATTATCACTTGCACATGAATAGATCATTCATGGTTGTGAATCTGATGTCCTTGTTTTCACAACTTCCCAATCTCTTATCTGCCTCCCTATCTGAAAGTACAAGTTCTTTTGTGGATCAACTTGCAATTTTCAATATGATGATCTCTGCTTTGGAAGGACAAATTAGTGCTCTGAGAGGTGCATGTTGAACAGGTCTTCGGGTTTTCCCAAAAAAGGTCTTGTGCTCCCTGCAGGTGGCTGTTGTAGAATCTCTTATCTGGGAGATCAAGTCCTGAACTAGTTGAAATTTGTGACTACAGATGATGCAGCAGGTGTGAATTCTGGCCCAAGCCATGTTTTTTGAATCTTGTTGTGGGTGCTTCTGTCTGGGACTACATGATGACATTAATGAAGGAGGTCCTTTGTGGTGGAATGGCAGTAATGTCATCATGCCAATTATTCTGCTGCATTGGGAGCTCAAGATTGCAAACTACTGTGACAGAAAAAGTCTCAAGGATGACTGGGTTGAGTGATGCTTTATGTACTCCAGATGGACTATGAGGTTAGATTGGCTCTCTGTTATGTGTACCCTAGGGGGATTGGCTTTCAGAAGTCATAGGATTTTCTGAAGTACACAGTCATTAATCAAGCTGCACATGAAATTCTGAATTGCTGCTAGTCTGCTCTCAATCTTTTCTTCTTCTTTGCACTAGATATTCTACAGTCACCAATCAGTCTTCACTCTCAATGCTCTGCCAGAATGTGTTTGAATCTTTGAGCAATGAAATCCTGAATTCCATATTGTTTTTGTGTGCTCATGATGTGAATTATCAGGGGAAATGTTGCCCACAGCAAGAAGACATGGCAAGAAAAGCAGCCAAATGCTGCTCTACATACTAATCTTCTCTGATTACTGGATGTTGCAATATTTAAGAACTGAACTGGAACTGTTGATGGTCCCTGAACAGGTGTGTGACTGGCACTGTTGTTCATACTGCTTTCTTGCTGTTTTTGTTTCTAGGTCCTTTGTTCTCTGTTTTTGCATTTCCTTCTTTGGAATTCTCAATGTCTAGTTGAAGAAGTGTTCATGGGGAGGATGGAGATTTCTACTGAATAGAGAAAGGGAACAAAACCTTTTACATGTGGTTCTATTTTATGAGAAAATATTAATCAAATCTATAGTACTACACCTAATGATATCATGAAATATCCATGCAAAGTTACCTTATTTGAAAGGAAAACCAAAGATGCTATGACAGATCTATAATTTACTATCAAAGACCAAGGATGAATAGTTTAATGATTTGTTGTTAATTAATAATTGATCAATATGATCCCTACACATAGAACCCCGACAATTTCACAATAAATACTAACTTTTAGGTTACTGATCTCTCATTATCACAATTGATCTAACTTTTGAGGAAATTAAATCAACAATTTTGTGTTCCAGAGGGACTACTTAGTCAAAAAAATTAAATACTGGAGTGTCATATGGGTAAATAGTTAACTTCATACTTTCTTATATGAAAACTTTTTATTCAATTTTTAAATGATAATTTTAATTTTAAGGTCTAAAGCTTTTTTGGTGTGGTTTTGTATCCAATTTGCAACCCCAATGAACAAAACACATGTATACTCAATTGTTATTGTCTTCAAGGCTCATCAACAATTATTGAATATTGAACATGTTTTCACTAAAAATTCATTTAAATTTCATTAAAAAACTTAAAAGTATAGGAGAATTTGGGCATGCTTTTGGTATTAGTTGAGATCCCTTAGTGAGTAGGATTTAATGAAGGTGATTTTGAAAATTGTAGACCTAAGGATCAAGAGATATTGAATTTTAAGTAGGTTTTGTCATTGGAAATTCAATTAAATTACCAAAAATGATTTTGGAAGGAAAAACTAGTTAGGTAACTAGTTGACACTTGGGTCAATGGCACAAGATATCTAGTGAGGTTGAAAAGGAGGGGAAGAGAAAATTTATAAGGTCCCGTGAATCATATTTTGTATATTTTTTGAAAACAATCAATTTAGTTATATTGTAGGAGACCAAATGGCAACTGTAGTTAATTTCAATCTATCAAATATGAAGAAGTTTTAACAAATATTATTACCAAATTGTATGTGTTATGTATTGGTAATTATCAAGTAGTTAAACATTGTATAATTTTGGAATATGGATAAGTATCTATCCACTATTAAGTCTTTAGGAAAAACAAGGTGAATAATTTACCCACCCAACACTAGTTCATACATTGGGCATGCATATAAACTAGCTAGAATAAGAATCCAATGTTTTAAATTATTTGTTTTTAAAAGACAATTTGTTGTGTGCTACCATATCTAGGCATCTAGTTGCATATTACAACACATTCACATAAAACTTGTTAAACAAGTGCATACACATACATAATACAAATCTTACTTACCCACATGTTGTGGGAATCCAAACCCAAAAGCTAAGCAAGGATAGTTGCATTCAAATTAATAACATCAAACACAAGATAATAATCTTCAGGTCAAACAAACACATAATTTTTCACAAAGCTTTGGAGCTTCAAACATCAAGATGTGATTCCAAAGCACAAAAAACAAAATATTATCCTAAATCGCTAAAAATCTCAAACGCTTTTCAGACTACAATTATTTTACTAGCCTCAAAATATCCAATTATGTCATGTTCACTTTAATCCTATCAATTGTTATGCATTAGCATATCTAGGCACCTAGTTGTCTACCACAACACATCAACATAAACTCCTACTAAGCAAGGACACACACACATAATCACCCCCCCCCCCCCCTAGAGATAAGGTCCCTTGGAGTTACATAGTCAAACCTATATAGGTTTGGAATATGTACTATGGGATGACTAAAAATGAACTCCTTAGTTCCAAGTGGTGAATTCAATAGGTCAACTGCAATTGTGAACCTCGTTGTTAGTTGCTTAATTATAATCCCCACAATCCTTGGCCAAATATTATCACATTCAAAATCTCTTTTACAATATCCTTATTTCAAAAATCTAATTACATGTAATTAACTCCAACCTATTTTTGTGTGCACCAAAGGCACAACCAATTTCCTTCAAAAAAATCCTTGGTGAGGTCACATCCATTTTATTCCAAATGGAATGCAAAAATATCTAAGGTGCAACTTATTGAAAAGAGTAATAATATATTATTTATTTAAATATAAATAAGGTGCCTATAATTCATTATGAGAATATATACTTAAAATATATTTAGTACATTCTAAAATATAATTAAAAATATATATTTTGAATATGCCATTATTTCATTAAAAATTTTAATACTTAAAAAAATCTCAAGTGCTTATTAAAAACACAAAATAGTGATTTCCCTCGACAAAAATCATCTCCAAAGGTTGGTGTCAAAGACCCCATGTGCCAACCCATGGAGCATCAATCCCATGCCAACATGGTAGTGGCACCACCTATAGACCCACATAACATAGATTGTAAACTTGCAAGCACCACTACAAGTTTTCAAGTCCACTTTCCCATCAATGTTTGGAAAATGACATGGTGCATAATTACACACATGATCCTTCCACACCATGTCATTTGGACCTTATAATCAAGATTCATGAAAGCAACACCTTTTTAACTTTTAGGATAATACATCTTGCCATGACATCCATTGTTGTAGGCATTGTTTATTGTAGGTACACAATCACCTATAATATATTTTTGGATTTGTGATTGGTACACACCACATATAACGACATATCACAATGTGTCTTGATGCTTAACAATAACAATATTTTCAAAAACCATCAACATGATTTTTTTGAAGAGTTTTGCCTTATGATTGCATGCATGCATTTGCACATTTGGATCATCCAAATCCAAGATTGTCATCGCCTCTCTACAAATGGATGTAGGTAAGTCTAGCTCCCAACCAAATAGAAAGAAATATGTTGAAAAAGAAACAAGTGACATTTGTTCATTGAATCGATAGTTGATAGCCAACCATGGCGATTGAAGGTCCCAAACCCCCAAATGTTTTTTTTGCAATCCATATTTTTGCAAACCTCTTTTGACTATTTACATGACCATCTTTGCTAACCCATCTACCTTTACATGATCACATGATGTGGTGTAGTAGTCTATCAAAGTTTGTTCACACAATGCTTGAAACCCTCCCAAAACCTCTTTACCCTAATATGTGAACACTTCAATTGGTGCCCTAAATTAATGTAACATTCAATCCAAGCAAGCATAAAAAATATTTTCACTAGGCTTGTCTTGCAATGGCATTATCTCAAAATCCATTTTGAGAAATGTTCCAACATCACCAACACATATCAATTATGCCACTTGGGTCAATGGCAGTGGTTTTGAGAAGTTTAAACTCCATTGATATCCCAATCCCATCACCAATATTGGTCTTGTAATAAATTATGAGTACAATATACACCAAAATGCCCTAGTTTTCATGGGCATGTTACATTGATCATGCACATTAAATTGGATGATGAATAATTCTCATTTGACTAGGGTGCAATCACAATATAATGACTCATGAAAAATAACCACTACTTAGTTTTTCACATTTTTTAGTTGTAAGCCAAGTCCATACTGAAAATGTTTGGTGAATTTTTATCTAAAAATTTGTAATATATTATGGAAACATTTAGTTAAGTTTGAGATGATTTCATATATATAAATTAGATACTACATCAGAATACGTTTTTGGTGGAAACATTGCACAAAGTTTAGATGAAGCAACTGAAGACCATTGCCCCCCTAATACCTCATTTTTTATATGGGGTGGATTTTAACCCCCACCAACTATAATTGAAAAATGTCTTAGCTCCTTCAATTTCGTCTTCACTGAAGACTTTGGATGACCACTTATTTTAGTTGAGAGAGTTTGCGTAAATAGTGGGCAACATTTCAATAGCTTTTCGATTAGCCATATTCAAAAAGGATGTTGTAGAAGAATGTTACAGAAGAACTTGCAAGAGGTAGCAGACTTGAAAGGCTAGCTATGGCAATTGCAAAAGACCAACTGATAGGACATTCTTACCATGCAACATTTGTAAACTATAGAATTTGGAAAGCACAAGGAAAAAGGTCTAAAATTTGGAAACCAAAAATTCTAACTATTTGAAATGAGCTACAAAATCTTGACAAATGTTTTATTAAAATTGGTAAGATGTTAGGCTCCATCAATTCGGAACAAGTTAAGTTCAAGCAAGCTTTAGAACAAGAACATGCCAATTGAAAGGTGGTGGAGCAATCTTTTACCTTTACCAAAAAATTATTTATTTTGATAAAAAGGAAGGTACACCGATTGGAAGGGCAAAATGAATCACTTATCAAAATTGTGCATAAGTAGTAGTTGGAGTTACATTAATCAACTAAAAAAATCCGGTTGTTATAACAAGATTTATTGGAAGTTTAGTAAAATCTCAATGTGATTCAAAAGGAGTTAGATTCCTTAGTAAAGGAGATGAAGGTGTTAAGGTAAATGGCGTAGCTCACAAACCTCTACCGCCGAATGGAAGAATTTGACAATTAAAGATGGAGCATGCCTTTATGAAAGCAAAATTTTTAAATTATCAGAAAAGGAACAAAATATATCAAGTCGAGCAATGGGAGCTATACAAAAAAAAACAAGTTGCTGAAATTATTTAGGAAGCATTTGAGTCCTACAGGAAAGATGAGGAGCTACATTAACTACACTTGGAAACCTATCAACAAGTGATACCACATTTAGTGATGTTGCCTTTCGATTTTGGTAGAATGCAAACCCACTTTGAATTTGCATTCAAATCCAATACGCATGGTAGTGAGGAGCAAAGTGAAGGCGGGACAATGGAGGTGGATTCACAAGTTACACCAAAATCGCAACCTCTCGAACTAAAAGTAATTTTTGGTAATGGGATTTTTTTTGATGTTATAGATGGTTTTGGTGAAGTCGAAGGTGTTGCACTTGTTCCAACCTTTGCGCTTGTAAAAGTTATAGTCTTTTTATATGGAATAGCCGATGCAACATTTTTCGGCACAATTGTCAAGGACGAGCATGCCAATCTAATGGTTGAATTCGATATGGAGGAAGGGACTTTGATTTCAGTACAACCAAAACGAATTGATGTCCTTGTTACCATTACACCAAGTCTTGCTACCACAATGGAAGATTTAGGGGTAGATGCTAAGGTAGAGGAAACAAAGGCCACAATTATCAAAGAATAGTGTAGAAAATGTAATTACGAGGACATAATCCCAATTAGAAAGGGGGATGATGTTGAAGGTAGATTTTGTCAAGACCAATATTTTACCAAAATTGATTTTCCTTGCTGGGATTTTCCCACCAAATTTCATTTATTGAATTTATTCTACTTAAAACCTTCTTATTGAAACCAATTTGTACTATTGATTTACATTGTGTATATTTAAGATTGATTTTTTGGGGACTAGGTTAATTGCTTCCATCATTTTTGACTTATTTTTTAGAGTTACTTAAAGTTTTGTCTCTTTGTGGAATGTAAAAGAGAATATTTTTTACAGTAAAATTACTTTTTCTTGTTATACTTTTGTCATTGATGTTGTGTGTAGATTTTTCCTTTATATGTTTGGAGTATTCTGATTTTTTGTATGCAAATACTTTTCCTTGCATGTTTGCTTCAAGTTTATTTATGTAAAAAGGTTATGAAGTTGCCTTATTAATTGGGATTGTCCCTTTTGTGCTAAAGCTTTTTGCTTACCTAAGGAGAGTAATAAGATTTTTCTTTTACTCCATTATTTTATTTCTTTCAAAACCCAATAATTCACCAAGTGGCCTTAACAATAACCACTTTGATTCTTTTGACTTGACAAAGGTAGTACATTTATCGTGCTTGGAATTCATAAGACACCATAACTTTATTATTTGGCAAAAAAGATTTTGAACCCCTTCTTTCATTCACGGTGTTAATTGTGTTTTCCTCTTTGATAAATTTGTACTAAATTTGGCCCGCCATGTCATCTTATCTAAAAATTCCACCACCTCCGTAATCCAATTTGCCTTGTCCTTTGCTAAAAAAAGACATTGATCCATTATGTCAAATTTGATGTTGTGTTGTTTATAGTAGGATTCAAGTTATCACCTAAAACCTTTGACACCCACACAACCATGATGCATGATAAAAACTTAGAAGTTAGAAGCTAAAGTTTGCAAGTTATAGGTTTGTAACACAAACTACATGAAATCATGGATAAACTCGTATACAATGCACATTGACACAAATGGAAACTATAAAAGCCCATAACAAATATTATATACTTGCATTGAACAACAATGCATATACATGCTAGAAAATCAAGCAAACATGCCTAACAATTATAAGAAAAAAACATGGGTATATGGAGCTAGCCATGAGAATTTTTCATGGATTATACCATGTAATGGCCATAATGCCTTAAAAACCTAAAACTTCCCAGTTACATAATAACATTGAATAGTTGTTAGTGAACCATTAATGAACCAGAACATAGCTAGCTAGAAAACCCTTCCTTCTTTTTTTCATTAATCCAAACTATGATGGCATCATCATAAGTAAAGACATCAATGATATAAAGAGGTTGTGCAAACATATGAACCACCAAATCCAAATGTCACAAACCTAATTCCACAATCTCATCTTCATGCATGTTAAGGTTGAGAAAGTTTGAGAATATATCATGTTCCACATATTCCATAATCTAACCCACACCCAACTCTACCACTTTCATGAACTTAGATACTCAAGCATGTAACAATGTATTGAAATTTTTATTTTTCCAAAGTTTGGACATTGGATTGAGATCCATGGGAGTCCATGACCCATTGAACATTGGACATCATTGTTATCTTGACAAAAAAAGGATTGCAAGTTTAAAATATTCACATCAAGAACTATCAATATTTAGGTTTGGGTGGATCCAAGCTTCTTGGGCTAAAAGGTAAAGCCTTTCAAAATAGCCATATGAATAAGAAAGGTTTATTCACATGAAACTTTCTACTAGTATAGTATTGTGGGTAAACTAACCCTAAAGCATCTATTGCATCTTGGATGTAATTGTTTCCATAACCAAATCATTAGAAAACACCATGATATCCACCAAAATGAGCTTCAAATTATCAAAAAAATCCCCTATCAACAACTCATTGTAAGAATAATTATAACAAAAAAGTTCACTACCAATCTTCAACCACATAAACATGAATGGAAACCCAAGATTGTTGATCAATAGTTGCAACTTCATCACAAGAGAGAAAAATGAACCTAACTCCTTCAACCAAAGATTTGGTTTTGTTAACAACCACATCATGTATGCAAGATGCTAGTTCTTAACCAATTGCATTTGAATAATGGTTTTTTGGAAAATTCTTGACATTAAAGAAATGTAATAGTTTCTCCATATTTCTTGTAGAATAAAAAAAAAGGAAAACCTTATTCCTATGATCTTTGAAGTTACTACTCAACATATTAAAGTATAAAGGCTTTTGATGTATTCCTATCATATTTGTGCTAACACTAGACATAAGATCATAGATTGTCCTAAGTACAGTGATATGTAAAATGTGTTTAAGAACAAAGGAGTGAAGCCAACAAAGAAACAAGTTATGATAGAATCCAACGTTTCAAATCCTTCGATTCATATGGTGGATGTGAATATGGCAATCACTAGGAACAAGGTTACTGAAGAACATGTGTTTAAGGATAGATAGCCAATTGAAAAGAAGTTTTTTTGTTGACTAGGAAGAGGATGGTGATTGCCATTTGGTGTAAAAAATGGGCCACCAACTTTTAAAGAGCAGTTAGCAAAGCCTTCAGAGAGTATTTAAACCAATTGATGAAGATATTTTTAGATGTCTTCATAGTTTATAGGGATATGGAAAGTCATTTGATGAAGCATAAATTTTACTTTCGGAAGTGCAAAGAATATAAAGTCAATTTGAACTCGAAAGAATGTGCTTTTATGGTATTTTTAGGATTGATTTTGAGGTTCACTTAATGGATAATGTTTCACTTTGTCGAAATAAAAAATGACAATGTAGTAGTTTGTTAATTAAATGTTTTTCTTCTCATGTGGATAGGTGTTTGTGGTGTTTTTTTTGTAGGTTAATAATGCTAAGATATCTTTGGTTTGCATTGAATTTCTTGATGGCAAGATGGCGGAGTTGTTTGTTGTTTTTAATATTTCTTGGCTATGGCAAACTTAGTGGAGGATCCTTTAATGACTAATTTTCACAAGGGGCGGCTATCAACGAGTATAAGACGATGAACCTTTGAAAAGCTAAGTACCTCACTATTTTATGTTTTTTACTTTTGGAAGATGCTTGCTTTAATATGATTGTAGATTATGCAGCAAGTTTAGGTAGCAACTTAAAGTGATTGGTTGGGAAGAATGCCCACTGATACTCAATGTCCAAAGTTTTTTTTCTATAACTAATTTTGTTGTGTATTGGGGTTAGATTTTGGGAGTTGTGTAGTTTAAGTGGCATGAATAAATTCCATGGACGTGCTAGAGGTGATGAAACTCCACAAAGGATTATTTTGGCTAGTTTTGAAAAAAACATCAATCTCGTGGGTTGAAAGGCAACAATGGGAATTTGTATTCCAAGAATGAATACCCATTAATTTGGGAACTTTGGGGTGTTTTGGTGTATGTATTTTTCATGAGGAAAGATCATTGTAACTTTTGAATGGAGGCAAACATTTGCTTCATCCATGTAAAATTACTTTCATGGATATGTTGAAGCTTTGTTGGGGGTGTGTTTCATGAATCAAAATTAATGCTATGTAAAACTAGGGTAGCCCACCAAAGGGGATCTGGAAAGATCTAATCTAGAACTTCCATGATTTTTTTATGCTTGGGAAATTAGTTTAGATAGTAAAATTGAATTTATTAGGTATCAGTAGTGATCAACTACTTTAGGGTTAGTAATTAGCAAGGAAGTTGTGCAAAACATAAGTTTTTAGTGAAATTCCATAAGTACAAATGTGGGTAGATGTTGTAATGCAATTTGTTTGTACTAAATATGTGTTTTTGAGAGGTTTGCATTACTTTCCTTTTGGTGATAAGTGCATCCATCCATCCAATATAGATTTTTTTTATTCATCATTGTTGTCCTTTGTTAAAAATGCGACAACTATATGTACCTATCTATGCTCCTTAACACTTACAAGAAAGGTCTTTCACCATCACAGGTTGTGCATTGTTTGTTGAGATCACCAAATCTTGTAGTCATGATGGGTGTGCTAGGATTTGGGTTCATAATATGGCCCCTAAAATTGGTTACCAAACTAATTCAATGTGCAACATTCAAGGCTCAAGTTTTCCCAAGGAAGGTTGGTTTTTTGAAAACAAGAATTAAAATTTTAAAGCTCAATGAGGAGATGCAATGATTGTGATTCACAAATTGAGTTCTTTCAATGCAAATAAAAAGGGATGGATTCCTAAGTTTCTTAATCATGCCTTTTGCTTTCATGGTTTAAGTTACTATTGCACTTGAACTTCATTCCAAAATTCAAGCATTTATAACTTGCAAAATTTGGAATTTAAATTTTGCTCACTAGCTTAGTGCTTTTTGGGTAGTATTGAAATACCAAAATAGTAGTTACTACATGTTTCCCAATTCCAAAATCCAATAGCTAGCAATGGTTTTCAAGGCTTTTAAGTTGGCTATTATAACTATTCATTTTGCATATTTGCAATGGGGGCAAGCCTTAGGGTGATACAACATAAGCATGAAGTCAACTATCAAAGTTTTGACTTTACATTCTAGAGTTTGGGGTTCTATTAAAAAAAAATATTTTTCAAATCTCCAAATTTATGAGTTTTCATTCAAAATATTGATTATCCTTTTTTTGGTTAGAGTATTGCATTTTTTATATTTTTAGTTGAAACATTTTCCACTTGGGGTTCTTAGCTTTTAATCATGCTTTCATGTGTGTTCACTAATTTGTAAATCAAATTTGACATGTTTAAAGTTTATTCAAGTTTTTTTTATGTTTCACAATTGACTAATTTAAAGGCTTAATGTTTTAATTTTTTACATTGTTGTTCATTTTTTCAATTCTTTTCATTGAACATGGAACCTTTAACCTCCCCAAAATTTCAAGTTCCATTGAATTTATTTTCAAAATGAACCAACCAATATAACATCCTTTAATAGTAACCAACCCCCAAACCTTGTCCCTTGTCCCAATCCGTTGTTTGATGTTAATTTGTGGATATTTGTTGAAAAGACTAAAAGGAAACGAAAGGAATATGAACAAAAATAAGGTGTTTTGAAATGTGTGGAATGTTTATATGGGTTAAGTTAGTGGTGGATACATATGGGAAGGTGCATTAAGTAAAATGCAAGGTCTATACTATAATAAAAAATTAAAAAAAATCATTGACCTTTAAATATGGAAGCATGGTGGTAAGAAGACATTAGTTGTTGCAACCCTAACATTGGGTTCATGATTAAGTGTGAAATGCAAGGGCCCATGAGGCTGAGAGTGTGTTTCACAAATGGGGGAGAGTGCAAGGGATGAAGCCCAATAACTCCCAAGTGCACTCCCACTTTGGGAGTTGCAAATGTTTAAAGCCTTGGTTGGAAAGGAAAACAAATACCAAATTGGGTCTTGAGGACACCATTAGAAAGGTCTTGAGGCTTAAATGCTTAGAGTGCCCTCCCATTTTTCATTTAGACCTTATTTGCACGAGTTATGATCAAAGGAAGGGGCATGAATCAAATTGGGGATTTGACTCCCAACCACAAATCCCTTAAAAGAAGGGGTCAAGTGAGGTCCAATTGGAGCATGCTATACAGTGTTGGAAATATATTTTTCAAGGGATATAAAGTATTGTTTTCATATTTTCAAAAAAAAATTGGTTTGAGAAAGATATGAATGTCCAAAGTTTTAGGACAACAAGAGTCCCAATTTTGGGACTTCCACTTGGGAGACCCAAGGAAAAGTGACATTTGGATGTAGTCCCCATGGAGCGGCACATAATATATTATAGGGAGGGGAGTGGTGTCTCCTCCCAAAGGTTGCAGGCTGTGTAAAGCTTGGGTTTGAGGTTATCCCTACTAAATCCATCACACCACTTCCATTCAACTTGCACTAACCGCCTTCTTTTCTTGGTTGTGCAAATTGATCTTATTTTGAACTCTCACTTATGAATTCGTTCTAATCCCATCCCGGAGCTCCAACATGCCTTCCTACCCTTGAAGTGCTACGAGTTAGGGAATGTGCTTCAACTTTCTTCTTTTTCTGTTGTTTTGTTTTGGGACCCACCTTTGGGTCTTTCAAAGAGTTTGGGGGGCATGTCATTAGTTACAACTTCAAGAGTTTGTAAAGTTGGTGAGTATTACATGAATAAATATTTTGTCCATGCCAATATTGAACATTTGTATGTTGGGTGAAAATCTTTTAAAATGTACCACACATGACAAAAAGGGCCTAGTCTTTCTTGTAGTTTTTTTTAACTTTATATTTTGATCCCCATAAAAAATGATGAGTCAAAAAATTTCAAATTTTTCAAAAGGACCATATTTTAAACCATTACAATTATAGATTCCATCATAATAATCCATAAATGTGTCTTTACATGGTAAAAAATACTAGGTAAAAATTAAAGAGAATGGTGATGTTGTGACAAGATTTTGGTACACCTTAAAAAAATTGGACCCTATTACAACCATGAAAGATATAGTTGCCATCCTACTATTAGAGAAAGGAAAAATAAATTGATCCAACCTTCTTTTTTTCCACATGTTGGTTAGAACCAAACCTATGAAACGTTCATGTATTCTCTGGGACTATTTGAGGTTTCTAAACTAATATTATCTTACTATTCAATGGTACCGACAAATTGCTTATGGCCTCTATTTAAGAAATTTCTTCTTCACAAACCAAAGCTGCTTCTTTATGCTACTACAAAGTTTTTCTCTTCATACTTATTATTGCTACACGCAAATATGATTGTAATCCAAATATGAAAACAATAGTTAAGAAACTATTTGTTGTCTTGTGTTGAAGACTATTGGCAAATTTCAATTATGTTTCATAATAGACTTCCACTTTTTCATTCTTTTTCTACATCATGTTTTTCAACTATAGGTAAACTTATTCATCATTTTTAACTTTTTTATACCTTTTACAAAAGTTAGCTGCATTTTTACAAAAATACAATCTAGGTAATCTCCCATCAATTTGTTACATAAATCACACACAATATCTTTGAGGGTAATTATGAGTAGATTAATAAGTTTTGCATCACTTGTTTCAATATTTGCTCTAATGGCAGCTTCAAACACTTTGACATGAACATTTGGGTCATAATCCTAGACATATTTAAGATAGTTAAGTGGCCAACGATAAGGTCTATTTGGTGGTAATGGTGGCCTGCTTGGATTCACCATTGGCAATCTAAAATTATCTTGGAGGTCTTGGAGGTCCTGGTGGATTTGAGTCGCTTCCTCCTAAATCTCATGGTTGATTAGTAAAAATTATGTTCACCTTTCTAGGTATATTTTTATGCAAATTCACAAATTTTGTTCCCCTTGGAGTTTGTGGTTTGGATCTGACACCATCAACAATATGGACTAGTGCTGATACAAATAGAACTTCAGTAATTGTAATTATAGACTTAAGCATTGCCACAAAATATATTGGCATAGATTTTACTAGTTCCATTTTGAATTTTTTGCATAAGTAACTCCAATATTGTTTTGATGTCATAAACTTGGTAAAAAAGCTATAAAAATAGGTATTACATCTGCCACAAGCTAAGCTCTCATTTCCACTCTGTTTTCTCTCCATATATTTTTTGGAATCTTTTTGGAATTTTGACTTTCTCATGGTACAGATCCTCTAGCTCAATATGTCCATGATTGCCTACTCTTGCAGGTTTTGGATTTAGATTTTGGAAATGCTTAGCAAATCCTTGCATCACATTATGTTCAATAAATGGACATTCATTGATTTGATGTCCAATTTTATGGTAATATGTGCAACATGGAAATTTTGGTCTTGGAACTTTATTCAGACTATGAACCCTTCTATTCCAATCTCTTAGAACTCCTCTAACTATGATTCCATTTCATTGATTAAATATGGGTTCATTTTACCTCACTTTTACATCCACATGAACACCTTTTGCCATTGTTGGTTATGTTTTTAGTAAGACTATAATTTCTTGTTTAATTACAAGTGCCAATTCAACTCCTCTAGACATTCTAATACCTTGAGTTGCAACTTCTTGTTCAATAATATAACGAATCGTAGGTTCAAAAATTTGAGCTCTTTGTTTGAGCTCTTCATTCTCCTGACCATTTCAACAATAAGGAAATGAAACAGATCTATACCTTGGTACTACTTCCTCGCTTTTTGACTTGTTAAGTTTATGTTCTTCTTTTTGAATCAAAGAATCAAAGTTATGTTGCTACATTAAATCTACTAATTCTAGCACAACTTTTTATCAAGGTTTAGATTTTCTACTCCTTTGTCTAAACTCAACCTATGTATTTACATTTTCAATCTAATGTTCTTCCCTCCTGGAATTTTGTAGTAGATTATTGGTGTGCCTTTGTGCTTCACCAGTTTACATTTCATGAAGAATAATTTGTGTTGCTTAAAACATTCCATGGCATGTAGGTCTCTCTTCTATCCATGGATGTCTCTATTCTATTTGAAAAACTATTCTAGGTGTTTCAAATTGTTGATCTACCTTATCTACACTCAAATTGTTGCGAATGGTAATGCCATTTTCCAATTTTTCATGTAATACAACCTAATCTAGTTATCTCCTTAAACTTCTAGTTACAATTTTATTTTCCACCTCTCCACATCCTAATTCAAATCTAAACAAAATTTTGCATTGGAACAAAGTCTTCACAATTAGCCACTCTGTTTAGATCTGCTTCCTAAATAAAAAATAATAATCAAGATTCGAAAAAAATGCAAAAAACGAAATTGAAGTTCACTATCTATTTATAGAAACAAAATTTCAGCAATAAGACATAAACAACACTTGATAATTCACTATGAATTCATACCTTGGGATGGTCACCAAATGGTAAATACATAATTTTAAATTTTATATCTTGGTTTAAAATTTGGATTGAAATGCAATAAAATTAATACTAATAAAATTTGTTCATTTTACTTATAACTAGTTTCATAATTAAAATCGACTAATGAAAGTATGATTAAAAACATCAAAACAACAAATTTTGGTTATGAAAACAAAGCTTTCCAAAAATCAAAATATATTTATCTCATATTCCATTAAAACTCCATGTTCTACAATGATATAATGGTCTTCATCTCTTCTTCTTCTCCCAAGATATTCTTCAACAAAAGTAATCCTATGTTCTATTCAAATGGTGATAAAAACTATGTAATTTAGCTAATAATTCCTAAAATAATAACTAGGTAAATATAAATATACAAACTAATAATCACCACAAATAACTATTCCTTTAACAATTCAATGCAAAAATAAAATCAATAGGTTCATTATAGTTTGATTTTCAAAATCCCATACTTTTTTTTTGAAAATTCTCCATTCATTTTTAATCACTTTTCCTCATAGAATGTCCCTTTAAACCACAATCGAACATTCCATTAATGGAAGAGACCAGTTTGATTTTCAAAACACTTCCCATCTTGGCAAGGTTTAAATTTTTTAAATTATTTATTATTATGCAAGGTAAGTAATTTTTCAAACCCAAATAGAGGTCTATAAATGGCTATAGGGGCACAAGGTGAAGGGTTCTACCTAGAACCTTTGGAGTTCCATGCAGGGATGTAAGTCCACAAGCTTGCAAGCATGAGTGCAAGAGCAAGATCGAATCTTTTTTAGAATATTATGTGCATGTCGACATCATATTAGGAAAATATTTTTTGACACGTATGACAAAATATTTGTTGATGTGGGAAAATATTTTACCATGTGTCCATGGATGGATGATATTTATGGATGAAAATATGGATGAACTTTATTTTGAATGTTGGCAACAAATGCTATTTTTGTGGAAAATTGAACAAAAAAAACAAGGTCGAAACAATTTATGTTGGTTTCTTTCAAAACAATTTGACAAATGAAATGTTCAAATCACATTTCAAAGTCATATTTCATATTTTCTTAATATGAAATATATTCAAGCTCTACAACATCTAAACCATATAAAATGTTAAACTAAATCCCATAGACCCACCAAGAGGTATGTGCCAATCCAAACATTACTTGTTCACCACCAAGAGGCATGTGCCCATTAGGAACAAATACAATATGAAACAACCCATGACACTTCACATTGCCTACAACAATTCAAGTTATTTTGTATTTTCAATCATTCTCTCAACCTCTTGCATTTAACACCATTTTTGCTACTTGCAAAATCAAATTGCATGTTTCTTCTTCTATTATTAATTTGATTGATCTATACAACAAGCCTTTATTTACAATGGCAAGAGGGAATTGCCACCAATTTACACACCGAACACATTGGAATCAATGATTGAATATACACTAATCGCAAGCATATTAGATAGAATATGTGAGACGACAACAAAACCTTGGGAATATTCAAGAGATGACACTTGGTTACTTCCACTCCAACATTAGTTGAAAATTAGAACATGGGGAACACGATGGAAAAGAGCAATCGACAAAACAAATGAATGGGCAATGTGGCGATGGGTGAATGCGAAGATAAACAAAGAAAGTTTTGCATTACTAAAAAAGATGGTAAACATTTTGAAGGAGGATATGGAGGACTACCATTGGGCAATGTTTACACATGCCATGGATTTTTTTAAAGAACATGCAAGTTTGAAAAAGCTGACTCCATAATAATTTTTCACAAGTTTATTCAGTGATTTGTCAATAGAAAATTTAATAACCCTTGGGAACTTGTTAATAAAATTCTTGAAACCCCAAAGATGACTCTATGTAGACCTCCCATTCCCAATTCTTAGTTGGTACTTCCAATTTCTATTAGGGTTTGAATTATCAGCCATTGGAAGTCCGAGTAGATAGAACAACAAATATTAGTTAGTGGTTATCAAGACTACAACATGAGATATCCCATGGATAATAGGTGAACTTTTACATACAAGGTTCTCATCGTGATCACATTTTGCATACCCAACTTTTGAGAGAATTAGATGAAAACCCCAAACACACATTTCTAACTTAGTTCATATGCAAACAACTCCCTTTTTTTATTTCTATGTGTATTTTGAGGGATCTCCCCCTAGGCCGATATGCTGCAGGAGCTCCCCCAATTTTATATGTTCCTGTATTCCCACAGAAATATTTCTTTTCTATGAAATGGGAATGAAGCAAGGAAATAAGAACAGAGTTGTTTACATAAGGGGAGGTTCTTGTACTCATGTGTTCTCTTGAGGTCAGGAACACTCTTGGGCTCATGCCCTTGGGTGCCCATCCCTTAGGAGAACGCACTCGTATGACCTCCCCTACAACATTATACTATATAGCCAAGACTTGGTTCTTATATCCATCTTAAGAAGGTCCGTCCACCAGACAGGCTTTTCTTTTTCCTCTTTGTGTGTCCAGTGCACAACTATAGCCTACTAGCAAATTCCAAAATCCAGCAAGAAATCCTTCAGTCAAATAACCCTCTGACATCTGATTACCGATTCCGAATCCGTGATATTATTATATGATACCCAGTGCGCCAACTTGGACACAAGAATGGCAAAGTCAAGTGGTTCAGAGCAATCATGCAGTGGGTACTCCTTAAGTAAAATTCCATGTCTGAAAGGGAAGAAAAGAAAACACAAGTATGCATTTAGTAGAATAAAAACACTAAACATTGATTACCACTGCAACAAGTTCAGCAACCCAATATTTCCATATTTGAAGGGAGGAAAAAATAAAAAGGCAATTAGTACCCTTGAACAAGATGAATAAATAAATAAATAAAGGGAGAACACCCTCCCAGGGAACAAGAGAAGAAAAAAGCAAGGACCAAAGTCCAAAGAAAAGACAACATCGAAAGCTCAAAATGCACAATGGGGATTAGTACACTGAAACAAGGGATTACCAGTGCAACAAGTTCAACTGCCTACCCAATTGTCAGTTTTTTTTTGTCTTAAAAGCTCTCACTATCATAGTCCCTTGATAGTTTTGACACATGCTTCTTGGATAATTAATTAATTTTGACAGTTAAAACATTCTTGAAGATTCCATATTTTCCTTCACACAAATAAAATTAATTTCAAAAATTTGGGTGAAAATTTCAACATTTCTGAAAAAAAATAATTTAGTGTTGAAGCTGAAAACTAGTGGGTATTTATAAAAGCACAGAATTGGACTCATAACAGAATGCAGAATTTTTAAAAAAACGCTGGCTAAATTTCTACCTTCAAAACAGAAGGAGAATATTCTTCATGTTTCTTAAGAACACAGTTTTTAGGCTTTGGTGCAAATTTTGCCAGTTTTTTCTTACAGTTTTGACAGTTCTTAAAAAACCTGAATCAATTAATGCTAAATCCTTTTTGGGATGGTGACTAATGATGCTATATCAGAAAATTGAGAAAAGAAAATCATTTAAAATTTTTAATTTCTCCATATCTTTGCCACATTATATGTGATTTATAAAGAAATGTCCGCATCGGAGGCAAACAGGGGTTTTTTCTTTCAATTTTGTGAGATCAAACTTTTGTGGAGTCCCACCCCCCCAAAAAAAGGAAAAAGTAGTCAAATTTACACTAGAAGAACATAGTGACAAAATTGGTCTAAAAGAAATTCACTGGAGGCAAACTACTCAAATCGATGGTGCACTCATAAAACCTACATTACAATTTGTGAAGAAAAAGAAAAGGAAAAAATAAAATAAAAGAAAAGAAAAAAGACTGATCATTTCATCCAAGCTTCCAGGCCAGTGTTGGGCAGTTATTAGAAATAGAAACAGAGACCCGGCGGTTGTGAAAGCGCAATTTTTGTGAACTTGCGGTTTTCATGTACAATTTTCTTAGAATCATGGTTGTGAATTTAGGATTGTACACGAAAACTGCAAGTTCTTTAACGTTTTTAAAATAACTGGGACCGACAATTCTTTGATTCTGATTATTTTTTCAAAGTATACCAACCTGATGGTTCTCTGATTCTGAAATATTTGTAGAAAGCCCGAACCGGGCGGTTCTTTGAAAATTCAAGTGACCGCACAACACTGTTCCAGACCTCTAGGGACTCTGTGTGGTTGTAACCAAACGCTTAGCAACCTATGGACGGACAAAATCCAATGGCTACGATTTTCTTCTTTTGCTTGAATTGCGAGGGTGGGCGGTAAGGAGGCAAGGTGGTAAAACCGTCAACGGTGGTAAGAATCTGAGGGCGGTAAACCACCTACTGCAAGGACGCGGAGCAGAGAGGCAGGCAGGGCGGTGCCGCCGCGCGCTCGCTCGTTTCATTGCGTCGTGCGCTTTGTTCTGCGCATTTTGCGGTATTTCTTGTTGCAGCTTGTTTGTTTGCAGGCTTTTGTGTGTTTGTTTTGATTGTACTCTTGTTTCGGATGTGTGTTTTATGAGAAGCTGCTTCAAAAGATCTTTCTGGCAATGTATTTTTGAGTGCGCATTGTGCCTTTTTGTAGGTGTTTTGCAGTGGTTTTAGCAGGTCTGTTGTCTGTTGATCCGACGTTTTAAGTTGCTAGTAGTCTGCCTTTCTTGTAGGTTCTCTGAAGAGAAGAAGGAAAAAATGGCGTACTACGATGATCAAAGCGAAGATTACCTCTTCAAGGTCGTACTCATCGGTGACTCTGCGGTGGGGAAATCAAATCTGCTCTCTAGATACGCGCGCAACGAGTTCAACAACAACTCCAAGGCTACCATTGGCGTGGAGTTTCAGACGCAGAGCATGGAGATTGAAGGAAAGGAAGTCAAGGCGCAGATCTGGGATACGGCAGGTCAAGAGAGGTTCCGTGCTGTGACTTCCGCGTATTACAGAGGCGCGGTCGGAGCTCTCATCGTGTATGACATCAGCCGGCGAGGTACATTCGAGAACGTAGGTCGCTGGCTCGAAGAACTCAAAGGTATATTTCATCTCTCTCTCTCTCTCTCTCTCTCTCTCTCTCTCTCTGTGTCTCTCTCTCTCATATCGTCTCTTCCTGCGGTCGTAAGGATTATCTTTGCGGCTGCACCGAGCGAATCGCATTCCTGCATTCTACAAGGAAGAGCGATCTCTCAGCTCCACAAATATTCCACTTGCATTTCCATCTCTACTAGAGACAAGGTTCCACTGGATGGAACCTTGTAGCAGAGCCTAAACATGCTTGGATTCTGCAAACAAAGCCGAACTTTGTGTCTCCAAGCAGAGGTGGCGACATTGTGTTCCTACACAAGGATTTTCCTGTTCATCTTTGGTTTAAAGCAAAGCTGTAGTGCTGATGCTCACTATGCTCATTGTTTTTTCAGTATCGGCAACTAACTTTGTGCTGAAGTGATTCTAGAAGATCTTGCTACAATTGCAAGATTTCATCTTTGATTAAAGCAAAACTGTAATGCTGCTGCTCACTATGCTCATTGTTTTTCTGTGTGGATGACTAACTTGTGCTGAAGAGATTCTGCTGGAAGATCTTGCTACAATTGCAAAATTTCTTTCATCAGTGGAAGCTTGCATACCTAGTTTTTGGACACAATATCTCAGTGGAATGTTGATGCTCTTGTGACATCAATTGAAAATGTTCGATGCATCTCATAAAATCACAATGTTTCTGGCTGAATCAATTGATGAGAATTCACAGGGAAGATTGATTCAGAGTCTCAAGTACAAAGTCAGGAGACCTGGATGAGTAATTAGCTCTTTAATTCTTGTCTCACTGAACTAAAAGTGTGAACAGAAATTCTCTTTGTTCATCATTGTGCAGCCAAGTTGGTATCAAGACCAATCTGTTTGAGATGTAGAGGAAATTCAAGTCTGGACAGAATGTTTAAGTAAGGCTCCATAGAGGAGATGATGAGGGATTTTGGAGCTTATAGAGAGTTGAAACAGAGGGATGCATTTGTACAAGAAGACTAATATGGTGATTGACCTCCAGTTGTGACATCAGTGAAAGGGTATTCAACTTCATGTCTTGAAACACTAGCATTGCATCAGGAAACCTTAAGAAAGTGAAGGGATGCAGGAATGATTATCATTGGATTCTTGTTCAGATGATTGCTGATGAGAGAGTACCTCAGGCAGGAAAAAGTCCTGATCACTTTACACTTGATTCTGTTGAGTTCTTGTGGCTCAGTAACCTGTCCAATTTTGTGACTAGCTCTTCAGCAAGGGGATCATCATGCCAATGATGGTGACTGAAGAAAATGCATCCAAGGAAACAGACTTGAGCCTCTGTCTTCTGAGATCATGAAATTGTTTCCATTAAACACTTGTACAAGCATACTGAAAAATCCCTTTCCTGTCGGTTTTGCAGTGCATTCAGACTCAAGTGTGGTTGTAATGCTTGTGGGAAACAAGAGCGACCTTGCTCATGTCAGGGAGGTTACAGTTGAAGAGGGGACAGCTCTTGCAGAGCAACATAATATGTCATTTATAGAGACATCAGCACTGGAGTCTGTGAATGTGATCAATGCTTTCCAAACAGTACTAAGGGAGATCCACAAAATTGTTAGTCGAAAGGCTCTTGCACCAGATGCCACTAAGGATAATACAGTATTGAGTAGTGGACACAAACTGGCTGGAAGTGATGAGATGACACCAAGGCGAGGTGGATGCTGCTCCATGGTCTAAATCAAGGTCTCCACGTAAGGTTTCTTTAGCAATGCCCTTGTTTCTACATCATCAAAATTGCTGTTTAGAGTCTTACTGAATTCAACATGAAGGCATTCATCTTTCAGAAGTAGTCATCAGGCTGGCATCACAGCCTTAATACACACATATTTATTTGTCCAAAGGCCAGCCTTTGGTGTGTTTATCTAGTTTTTGCATTAGAGCTTAACACACTTTCAGTTTGGTTTTACAGATTGAATACAGTTTGGGTATGGAGTAGATTATCATGGTTTTCTCTTACTGTCAGAATGAGCAACAGACAGACTCTTTTAGTTCAACAAAAATTTGTTTCTCAGATGCAATGTTCAGAACTGTCTGACCATTCTTCCACTGTCATCTCTCTTGAGTGAACCTTGGCAGCAGATGACAAATATGTCACATTGCTTAGTGCTTTGTTCATGAAGTGCCTACTCAATTTCAACAAGAAGTTGATATCAAAGATGATAAGCAGTCTCTCTTGAAGTGACATCACTGGATATTCTGGGAGTGAAATATTAGCTTGTATTTGTACCTGCCAAACTCTCACCTCAGGAGCACAATTGATACAAAGGAAATCAGCACTGTTGACTGAGGTTCAAGGTGAGGGACTGGACCCCGACATCAGGTTCCCACTTTTCACCTCAAGTCTTGAGCAGCCTTGGAGAAATCATATCTTGTACTGTTGTGATTCTGGACCTATCTTTCTTCAGTTTCCGCTACATGATGCCAAATTTGTCAGTATAGATCTCTTCAGTAGTTCATGCAATCAAATTTTCCTTACTCCACATTGGAGCAGGGAAGAGATTTGTGACATACTTTTCTCAAAAATGGGTAGTTGCTAAATATTCTTCTCAAAAATGAGTAGATGCTAAATGGGTGCACTTTTCCTTCCAATTTTTGTATGTTAAAATATTTTTTCTCACCCCTGGATATTCTTTCATTTTAACCATGGTCACAGTGTGGTTTTAGTTCTCTCCTGTCTATGGTAAAAGTACAAGAAGCTGCAGCAAAGAGTTTCTGCTTAGTTGGACTTGCTTTTGTGGTGAATCATTGGTCAATGTTATTTTGGAATAGGATGTAGCCAGGAAGTAGGAGTGCATAAAAAGCCACTCATGTATAAACTACTACAAGTTTGCTAACCAATCTGTGTAGTGTTGTGCCGGTCTTGTGGTACACTCTGAAGAAGAACATAAAGACACAATCCCTGGATGCACCAAAACACAGATGCAATAGCACACACTAAGATTGGTGAGAAAATTTTCTTAATCTATATTCACCAGCTCATCCATCTGACAGTCAAGCAGAAGAAAATGCTCTAGGTGAGATTATCAGAGTTCATTAGTAAAGGTGTCACAAGAAACAAGAGACTTACCTAACACGACTCTACAGTGTCCCATTTTGCACTAATTCAGGGGCATGGCACTCCTGACATCATAACATTTTTGACAGAATTCTGGATTTGCATCATATAAAAGTTTCCTGAGTGCTGCCCTACAAAGAGATTGAAGAATACCAACAAAATCAGAGCCATAAGCTGCTTTCTACAGAATGGTATTCTTGATTACCTTCAATGATCAAGGAAAACAGAAAACTGTATGACCTCCATCTGATGATGCTCATATGCAATCAAGGTCTTTTAAGCCTTTTTGTGACAGGTGGTGTGATTGAAGGTTAAGCAGACTCAAAGACGTGTTGTGCCTGAGCTTGTACCCATTGATGAACCAAAGGGATGAAATTGTCAACACAATTCTTGACAGCGTTTGGACAGGCTCTGTCATAACAACTCAGGGATCTGCAAAAAAAAACTCATCAATCATACAGCCCCACCCAGGAGTGTAAATAATGAGAGGTTCTGCAGAATGTTCTGATATCTTTTCCAACTCAGACTACCATCTCTGCTACTGGATTCTCAAACTTATTGGTAAAAGATATAGGAAGATTCCAAATAGGGTGTTTGAGAAAAGGGGCACATACATTAATTGGCATCTCATCAATCACAACACCACAACCCTCCTCAAGCTTGCACAATGTAGCCACTTCAGCGCCTACAACAACGTTTATGACAATTCCCCCTAAAAAAAAAAACAAAAATACAGAGATGATGAGCCACAAATGTTCATGAATAAAAAAGCCCTCTAGTGCAACAATGGACCAGGCAATATTTTCCTTGGTATATACCATTTTTCATGAGGCAGAGAATGGACAATTCCAGACTGATTGGTAAGATAAAAACTGGGCATTGAATTATTGTTGTAGAACCAAGATGCAAAATGGCCTCACCCCAAACACCACCAATATGTGCACCTCCATTAGTTCCACTGCCACTAGACAACCCTGGCTGAGACATTGTGCTTGTCCCTACAGTAGCCCTCCCTGCTGTCGTCCCCATGACAGGTGCAGCAGCTAAACATGCTGCCATCCTTCTCATGTAAGCTTCCTGCCATACTGATTACTTGATTACTACACATATTTGTAGTTGTAGCACCTCAGATCAAAGGAGCCCACCATTAAGCATTTCTTTCCTGTACACAGGCAAGACAGATGTGGGGTACAAATTCCCAAATTCTTGATAGCCAAGAACCATCTGAAACATTTAACATTATACAATGAAGGATGAACCATGTGGAGCAGAAGAAGTAATTCACCTTCTTGGCAGGCAGGTCATAGTGGATAAGGACTCGAGCACCAAGAGGCGCTTCCCCAAGGGCTGCAGATGGAAGGCATGCATCAGTGGTCATGAGGAGACCTGATTGCTGCTGCTGTCTATCATCCACACAGTTGCTTCCTGATGGGAGGGCATTGCCTTCACAAGAACCATGAGTCCAGTCTGCAACCACCTGGCGGAAGTTGTCAAGTGCTGCTATCCGCTCACTCTGTGCCTGATCACTATGCTACCATCCCACATCATATACCTGTTAAAAAGGGTGCCAGATATCTTGCTGCAATCTCCATCTATACAGTCTGGAAAATGATGTGATGATGAACTGATCTCTGCTAATCTTTTCAAAGCAATATGTTTGTGCTGCTGGCCAGATACATACAGTAGCAAGCAAGCTTGTAAACAACAGAAAAAGAACCATCTCTGCAGTATCAGTTGAAGTAATTGTGAGAGGAACAATGACAGCACGACACCAGCACCCAACAGTACCCTGCATAGATGTTGTATACAAGTGATAGCAACAAACAAGATTGAGGAATTGTCTGCAGATGAATATGCACACAGCATTTCTTCCTCACTCCAATAGGAAATTTCTTCACACACGTTATGTCCTCCAAACTCATCCCACAGCTGACCGTAATAAGGGGTCAGGTTCACTGGGTAGTGGGAGAGAAAAGACTCTGGGTTTAGAGTTTATGGGTATATACCAGAACAGAGAGGGAGAGAAAGACCCTACCTTTACGTTTATGGGTTGTATTACCAGAACAGAGAGGGAGAGAAAAACTCTGGGTTTAGGGTTTATGGGTTGAATTACCAGAACGAAGAGGGAGAGAAAGACTCTGGGTTTAGGGTTTATGGGATGTATTACCAGAACAGAGAGAGAGAACTCCTGGGAGGCCGAGACAGTCGACCAAACTGCGTCTAAGCTGTCCCGCGAACTGCAGCAAACTGCTACCGGTAAGCTGGCTCTGCGACCCAACATTGTCAACAAGTCCACCAAAGTTCCCTGCCATAGCCAAAAACTTTTTTCATCAACGAGGCAAGGCTACTCCCACCCAATTGCACTTCAATAGTTAGCATTCCGACTGTTTATAGGTGCTGAAAAGTTAGAAAACTCAGAATCGCTCAAGAGAATGAGTAGAAACTGCAGGAAAATATATGCAGAAGATGGAGAAAGGTCGATTTGGTGAGGGAAATGAAGATGGGAACCATTTTGAAATGCTGACGATCCACTGCAATGTAATATTGTCGCAATACCTCCTCTTCATGATGCCTAAGTGAACAAAAAAAACTCAATACAGATGAGACAAAACAGAGCTCGAGACGCAATTCCTCCGAGAAATCGGTGAAGGGATTGACCACGCCTCAGTACAACTAAGAAAACTAAAGCTACAATAACATCTGCGAGTCAACAGAGAAAAAACGGGGTTTTGAAGTTGTGTTTTGCAAGACCTGCTGCTTGTGGCGCCAGGCATTTCAGCTGCAGCAGCGGCAGCAATGGCATGAGGTGCATCCCCTGTGACGGTGCCCGTGCCCATATCCAAATTCTTAGCTCAGAATTTGTCGAGATTCCGGTGGAATTTATCGAGATCCCTTGGTGGATGCCGATATTTTACAGCACCATCGATGGGTACCACAAGCATATGCCGAAGACACAGAAATTGCGACAGATTTTGCAACAGACTTCCCTATACTTTCTTAAATGCCAGAGTCTGCAGTAAGTAGGATTTAGGGTTCACGGTGTAGGGTTTAAGGTACAGTGTGTACTGTTTATGGTTTAAGGTATAGGGTTTAACATACAGCAGTAGCGTTTAAGGTACCATGTGTAGAGTTTAGGGTTTAAGGTGTAGGGTTCTAACCTACATTATGTAGGGTTTAAGGTACAGTGTGTAGAGTTTAGGGATTATAGGGTTTAACCTAGAGTGTGTAGGGTTTAAGGTAGAGTGCCTACGGTTTAGGTTGAACCTGTAAACCTCCCCAGTAGTGTGTAGGATTTAATGTCCAGTGTTCCCGGTTCAGAGTTTATGGTACAATATGTCAATCATCCTACCATGCTTCAATTTTAGGGCT